>Ga0209718_1000034_pt1 | contig 180847 bp, 162 predicted proteins | sample AD_JPNAS1_MetaG_FD_184420 | JGI IMG/M metagenome (GOLD analysis project Ga0209718, IMG submission 184420) | Active sludge microbial communities of municipal wastewater-treating anaerobic digesters from Japan - AD_JPNAS1_MetaG (SPAdes) (version 2) | ecosystem: Engineered > Bioreactor >...
GTTAAAAATAGAAAAACACAACGCTATCTTTTATTTGATAACAACATGCGTTTATGTGGCAGGTACAATACTAAAACCGAAGAAAAAACCTTGCTTTTTGAAAAAGAATTAAATTACAAGCAATTTGCTTTCAGTGGGATTCATGTTATTTCCCCTGAAATTTTTACCTTAATGCCGCAAGAAAACATCTTTTCTATTACCGACTTATACTTACAACTTGCAACTAATCATTTAATTAACGGCTACGACCATTCCGATGATTTTTGGATGGATATGGGAAAAATACAAAGTTTAGAAGACATAGAAAAAACCAATTTTATATAAAATGAAAAAAAGTATAGCTCAATGGGCTGAAACCGATCGCCCTCGCGAAAAAATGATTGCTAAAGGACGTTTAGCATTATCCGATGCCGAATTAATTGCTATTTTATTATCTTCCGGCAATCGAGATGAATCTGCCGTAGACCTTGCAAAGCGTTTATTATCAGATTGTCATAATAACTTAATAGAACTTTCTCTTCTTTCTTTAAAAGAATTAATGCAATACAAAGGAATAGGGGAAGCGAAAGCTGTCAGCATTGCCGCTGCTTTAGAATTAGGCAGACGTAGAAGAGAAGCTGAGGTATTGGAACGAAAAAAAATCACCAAAAGCAAAGATGCTTTTGAATATATTTATCCCACTATCGGCGAAATAAATTACGAGGAATTTTGGATTATTTTATTAAAACGTAATAAGCAAATCATAGGAAAGCAGCAAATCGGCGTTGGCGGTTTGACAAGTACAACTGCCGATCCTAAAAAGATATTTCATTATGTATTGGTCGAAAATGCAAGCGGATTCATTCTCTGTCATAATCACCCTTCGGGAAATATTTATCCAAGCGAGGCTGATAAACAATTAACAAAGAATATTTATGCTGCCGCACAAGTTTTAAACGTAGAACTTGTCGATCATATTATTGTCAGCTATAACACTTATTATAGCTTTAAAGATGAAGGGGTTATATAGTCTTTTCTTCAACTGCTTTCCCAAATAAAGTTGCTGCAGTACAACTTTCAACTTTAACATTCACATAATCGCCGATAGTATGTTTTGTTTTTGGAAAAACAATCACTTTGTTTTGGCTGTTTCTAGCAAAATAAAAATCAGCGGAACGTTTCGAATGACCTTCTATCAAAACTTCAAAAGTTTTCCCTATATCTGCTAAATTGCTCTTATGAGAAGAATTACGTTGTACGGCAATAATTTCTTCCAATCTTCTTGTTTTCACTTCTTCGGCAACATCATCTTTCAGTTGTTTTGCAGCAAAAGTTCCACTACGCTCCGAATATTTAAACATAAAAGCATAATCGTAAGCAACTGTTTGCATTAACGATAAAGTAGCTTGATGATCTTCTTCCGTCTCGCCGCAAAAACCTGCAATCAAATCGGTAGAAATTGTTGCTTCGGGCATGTATTTTTTTATTGCATCCACTCTTTCCAAATACCATTCCCTTGTATATTTACGATTCATCTTTTGCAACACCTGATTACTTCCCGATTGTGCGGGTAAATGTATGGACTTACAAATATTCGGATAAGCTGCCATTATTTTTAACAAATTGTCCGACAAATCTTTCGGATGTGAAGTTGCAAAACGAATACGTAGATTTTGATTCAAACGAGCAACATCTTCCATTAAATGATGAAAGCGATAATCGTTTTCCCAGATATACGAATTCACATTTTGTCCTAAAAACGTTATTTCTTTATAAGCTTTTTCTATCAATATTTCTATGTCATGCATTATTGTTTTGGGGTCACGGCTACGTTCTCTCCCTCTTGTGTAAGGGACTACACAATAAGAACAAAAATTATTACATCCTCTCATAATCGACACAAAAGCAGCAACTCCATTACTCGCATAACGAATAGGAATAATATCGTCATAGGTTTCAACAGTAGAAAGAACCGTATTTACATTGTCTTTTTCATTTTCGTCCAACAAAATAGGCAAAGAACGATAAGCATCAGGACCGGCAATAATATCTACCTTATCTTCCTTTAAAAGTTGTGTCGAAAAACGCTCAGCCATACAACCAATTAAACCCAACTTTACTTTTTCCTGTTTTTTTCGATACAAAACATTTAATTCTTGTATACGTTTCAATACTTTTTGTTCTGCATTTTCGCGTATAGCACAGGTATTTACCAAAATAACATCGGCTTCTTTTTCATCGGTACAAATTACATATTCATCGGAAAGTATAGAAGCAACAACCTCGCTGTCAGCAACATTCATTTGGCAGCCATAAGTTTCTATATATAATTTTTTTTTCAACGAAAATCGCTTATTTAGTAATCTAAACTTTTTGTTTAGCTTTGAGTATTGCCATTAATTTTTCGGGTAGTTTTGCAAAAGCAAATGATGAATCATTAATAAATATTTTTCCTGCTTCCAAATCAACTTTCACCACATCTCCCTGTTTATAAGCCTCTACCGCTTCCGGTAATACAATAATCGATAAGCCTTGATTGAAAGAAGAGCGATAAAATATCCTATTTACCGATTTGCATATTACTGTTTTAACTCCTGCATGAGCTAATCCGACAGCGGGATGTTCACGAGAACTTCCACAACCAAAATTCGACCCTGCAATTAATACATCGTCTTTACTTACTTTTTCGGCAAAATGTTTATCAACACCGGCAAATAAGTAAGGTATAATTTTTTCAGGTTCAGAACTTTTAATGGTATAAGTTAAATTGCCTGCAAACATTTGATCCGTATTCATATTGTCAATATCGGCATAATTCCAAACTTTATTTGTCAATCTATTTTCCGATTCCGCTACTTCAACCGTTTGACTTTGCTGTTTAATATAAGGATAAGTATTTTTTGTTTTTTCCGTTACCCCCGGATTAGCAATTTTTCCTTTTAATGCCGAATAAGCAACCGTTACCGGCGAAGCCAAATAAATAGAGGCTTCTTTATTTCCCATTCTTCCTTTAAAATTACGGTTGGCAGTGGAAATAACATTGATATTATCGGCAGGAATTCCTTGCCCTGTTCCTAAACAAGGACCACAAGAAGGTGCCAATATACTTGCTCCCGCATTCATCAATATTTCAATAATTCCTTCTTGAAGTGCTTGAATATAAATATCTTTTGATGCAGGGATAATTAACAATTGAAAATAATCGGGAATGCGATTGTTTTTTAAAATCTCGGCAGCTTGGCGTAAATCTTCTATCCGACCATTGGTGCAAGTTCCAATAACAGCTTGTTGTATATTTACATCTTTTACTTCTGCCACCGCCTTCACATTGTCTACATGATGGGGTGCCGAAACTACGGGGAATATTTGACTTAAATCAATGTTGATTTCTTTTGCATAATGAGCATCTGCATCAGCCCATACACCTTCGTGTTTTTTTCCTAAAAAGTCATTTAAAATTTCATCTGCCGGAAAAACAGCATTCTTAGCCCCCATTTCCGAAGCTAAATTTGCCAATGTCATACGATCGGAAATGGATAGTTCTTTCACACCTTCGCCATGAAACTCTATCGACATATAATCTGCTCCTTCCGAACCTATCATTCCAATAATCCATAAAGCTAAATCTTTGGCATATACATACTTCGGCAATTTACCTGTTAATAAAACCTTCATACTTTCAGGAACTCTGAACCATGTTTCACCGTCTTTCCAAAGTCCTGCCGACTCGGTACGGTCGATTCCTGCTGCAAAAGCATTAAATGCTCCTGCCGTACAAGTATGGCTATCGCTACCTACAATAATCATTTTTGGACGAGCATACAATGACATGATTTGATGACAGATTCCATTTCCTACATCATGAAATTTTTTTATCTTTTCTTGCTGAGTAAAAGAACGAATTTTCTGATAATCATTAGCCAATCCGGCATTGGTAGGAGGTGCATTGTGATCTAATACAATCAATAATTGTTCAGGATCATGAATTTTAGTTCCTCCCATTTTTTTAAATGTTTCGATAATACTTGCCGTATTATCGTGTGTTAAAACAATATTCGGTTTTGCAAATACAATATCGTTGCAGTTAGCATTAAAAATTTTTTCGACAAATGTTTTTCCCATGACTTTTATGATAATTGATTTTTAATTTCATTATTTATTATTTGAGCAAATGCATCTAATTGCATACTTCCCATATCTTGCATTCCATGTTTTCGTACGGCTACCGTATTGTTCTCCATTTCCTTTTCGCCGACTATTATCATATATGGTGTTTTTTGCATTTCGGCATCTCTAATTTTTTTCCCTGTTTTCTCGCTACGATCATCTATGGTAACTCGTATCCCTTGATTTTCTAATTGTTGTGCTATTTGTTGTGCATATTCGATGTATTTATCGCTAATGGGTAAGATAGCAACTTGTTCAAATGCCAACCATAAAGGAAAATTACCTCCCGTATGTTCGATTAATACGGCAATAAATCTTTCCATCGAACCAAAGGGCGCACGATGTATCATAATTGGTCTATGTTTCTGATTATCACTTCCTATATATTCTAAATCAAAACGTTCGGGAAGATTATAATCTACTTGTATGGTTCCTAACTGCCATTTTCTTCCAATAGCATCTCGAACCATAAAATCCAATTTAGGACCATAAAACGCAGCTTCTCCTATTTCGATAACAGCATTTAAGTTACGTTTCTGAACCGCATCTATGATTGCCTTTTCGGCTTTTTTCCAATTCTCATCCGAACCTATGTACTTTTCTTTGTTGTCGGGATCACGCAAGGATATTTGCACTGTATAATCTTTAAAATCAAGTGTTTTAAAAATGTACAAAATAATATCTATTACTTTACAAAATTCATCTTCCAATTGGTCGGGAGTACAAAAGATATGAGCATCGTCTTGCGTAAATCCTCTCACACGTGTCAAACCATGCAATTCTCCACTTTGTTCATAACGATACACAGTTCCAAATTCGGCTAAACGTAAAGGGAGGTCTTTATAAGAGCGTGGTTTACAAGAATATATTTCACAATGATGAGGACAATTCATCGGTTTTAGAAAAAATTCTTCGCCTTCTTGCGGTGTGCTTATCGGACGAAATGAGTCCTGTCCGTATTTTTGATAATGTCCCGATATTTTATACAATTCTACATTACCAATATGCGGACATATTACTTGTTGATAACCGTATTCTTTTTGTACTTTTTTAAGAAAATTTTCTAAACGTTCTCTTAATGCAGCTCCTTTTGGTAACCAAATCGGTAAGCCTACACCTACAGTTTGTGAAAATGTAAATAACTCTAATTCTTTTCCTAATTTGCGATGATCTCGTTTTTTAGCTTCTTCCAATAATAGTAAATATTCGTCTAATAATTTTTTCTTAGGAAATGTAACTGCATATATACGCGTTAATTGTTTGCGTTTTTCATCGCCTCGCCAATAAGCACCGGCTAAACTTAATAATTTAATAGCTTTTATGGGCGACATATCGGGTAAGTGAGGACCTCTACATAAATCGACAAACTCGCCGCTTTTATAAAAGGTGATGGTTCCTTCTTCCAATCCTTCTATTAGTTCTATTTTATACTCATCGTTTTTCTTCTTGAAATACTTCAACGCCTCTTCTTTAGTAACCTCAATACGATTGATTTTCTCTTTATTGGCTACCAATTCTGCCATTTTATCTTCAATCTTTTTAAAATCATCGGAAGAAATGGTGTAGTCCATAAAATCTATATCGTAATAAAATCCTACTTCAATGCTGGGACCTATTCCAAATTTAACACCGGGATATAACATTTCTATAGCCGAAGCCATTAAGTGTGCCGAAGTATGCCAAAACACATCTTTGCCTTGCTCATCGTCCCATGTCAGTAAACGAAGCGTTGCATCCGATTGAATAGGACGATGTAAATCCCACACTTCATCATTGACAATTGCAGCCAAGACATTTCTTGCTAAACCTTCGCTAATAGATAGAGCAACTTCATAAGAAGTAATGTTTTGCTCATAACTTTTAATTGAACCGTCTGGTAACGTAATATGTATCATATTTTTATGTTTTCTCTAAATAAAGTCCAAAAATATAAAATTTTTGCTTATGAAAATTGTATTAATACGTTATTATTAGTGAATGATTAACTTATTTGTTATTCCTGAATTATTATCACTACCAAAACTTCTCATATCATAATTAATTTTGTACAAAAATAGCATAAAGCATTTTATAAAACCAAATTATTTTTAAAAATAATTTCATTGTATTAACAAATATTGTATTTTTGTACAATGAAAGAAATATTAAATAGTACTAAACATATAATCATAAACGGCGATAGTCGCCAAATGAGTGAACTAAAAGATGAAAGTGTTCATTTAATTGTTACTTCGCCTCCATATTGGCAATTAAAAGATTATGGCACAGACAATCAAATAGGATTTCACGATGATTATGAAACTTACATAAACCACTTGAACCTTACTTGGGCAGAATGTTTTAGAGTTCTACATAAAGGCTGTCGTTTGTGTATCAACATTGGTGACCAATTTGCTCGTTCAACTTATTATGGACGTTATAAAATAATTCCTATTCACACGGAAATTATTAAGTTTTGTGAGATGATTGGTTTTGACTTTATGGGACAAATTATATGGCAGAAACAAACCACCATGAATACATCGGGTGGCGCAAGTATAATGGGAAGCTACCCACATCCAAGAAATGGAATTGTAAAATTAGATTTTGAATATATTCTATTATTTAAAAAACAAGGAAATGCACCAAAGCCAACTAAAGAACAAAAGGATAATTCAGTAATGACAAACGAAGAATGGAATACATATTTTAATGGTCATTGGTATTTTGCAGGAACAAAGCAAGACAAACACTTAGCTATGTTCCCTGAAGAATTACCACATCGCTTAATTAAGATGTTTTCATTCCCAGGTGAAACTGTTTTAGACCCATTTATGGGTAGTGGAACAACTGCATTGGCAGCTAGAAATTTAGCTAGAAATTCTATCGGATATGAAATTAATCCCGAATTTATTCCAATTATAAAAGAAAAAATAGGTGGTAATGATGTTTTTATGAAAGTTGAGACTAAAATTATCAAACAGCAAGAAATAAAAACAGATTTTATAGAAAAAATTAAAAAACTTCCTTATCGGTTCATAGACACACATAAATTAGATAAAAAAGTTGATGTTAAAAAAATTCAATACGGTTCAAAAATTGATGCAAATAGCACAGGAAAACGAGAGGATTATTTTTCTGTAAAAGAAATCATTAACCCTGAACTCATTCTTCTACATAATGATTTGACTATTCGCCTAATAGGAATAAGACAAAATCCGAAATTAAATGGAAAAGCAATTGAATTTTTAACCGAAAAACTTCGAGGGAAAAAAGTATTTTTAAAATACGACCAAATAAAACACGACCAAGAAAACAATTTAATGGCTTATCTCTATCTTGAAAATAAAACTTTTATAAATGCTCATTTACTAAAAGAAAAATTAGCATTAGTGGATAATTCCATTGACTTTAAATATAAAACAAAATTTAACTTATTACTCAATGGCTAAAAAAGAAATCAAAAGATATTCATTAGAGTTTGGCAAGAAAGAAAAGGTGCTAAACTATGCCACACAAACTTATCAGCTTTCAAGACCTAATAAAGTTGGGGCTGTAATGGCTCTCATTAGAGAATGTCAACCAAGTACAATTGAAGAATGGGAACAATGGTATTTTGAAAATGCTAAAACGGTAGGCAAAAACAATTTTAAAATTACTCGCGAAAGTTTAAAAGAACTTGGTGAAAGACTTTATGAAAAAATTACAGAAGTAGTTATACCTGAATGGAAAGAAGCATTTAATGCTTTAACCAAAGAAGATTGTTATAATTACATCTATAATTTGACAATTAATCGAACTTATGACGGTTATTTGAGAGAAAAATCGGTAGTGAATGACGGTCTATCAAAAATATTTCCTGATGTGCATTTTGAAGAAAGTTCAGCTGATCTGGATCACGCAGGCGATATTGACTATCTTGGATATGTGACAGAAGAAAAAGCTTTCGGCATTCAAATAAAACCTATAACTGCACAGTCAAATTTTGGGAACTATTCCGTTTCTGAAAGAATGAAAGCAAGTTTTGAAAATTTTAAAGACGATTATCAAGGAAACGTAATTATTGTGTATAGCTTAGACGGAGAAATAGCAAATAAGGAAGAGGTGATTAGACAAATTAAAACTGAAATTAAGAGGTTAAAATAAACACAAAAAATAATCATAATGAAAATTAAATTTTTCATCTTTCTTTTTTTAATACCTACTTCAATTTGTTTTTCTCAAAATAAAGATACATTGTTTTTATATTACGCTATTAATGAATCCGACTTAAGTAGCAAAAATAAATTGATTATCAATAATCTTTTATCTTTAAACAATATACTTTCCATCGAAATTATTGCTTATACCGATTTTTTAGGAAGTTCCATTTATAATCAAAGTTTATCGGAAAAACGTGCTACCAACATTTATAATTATTTGATAAATAATAATTTTTCTATTGATAAAATTATTTCATACAAAGGATTAGGTGTTTTTCCAAAAAGTCATTTATTTCAAAATAACAATGATACTATAGTTGGTGTTGCATCACATCGCCGAGCAGAAATAAGATATAGCAAAGCAGAAGAATCGCCTATAGAAGAAAATGATTTTGAAATAGGACAAGAAATTGTTTTAGAAAACATTATTTTTGAAGGAGGAACTTCAATTTTTAAATCACAATCTCAATATGCTCTCAATCAATTAGTAAAAACAATGCAACAATTCCCCAAATTAGAAATTGAAATTCAAGGACACATCTGCTGTAAATACAATGGTGAAGACGGCTATGATATGATAAACAAAAATAATTTTTTAAGTTTAAATAGGGCTAAAGCTGTCTACGATTATTTAATAAAAGAAGGAATTGATGCTAATCGTATGACATACAATGGCTACGGTTCATCAAAGAAACGTTTTCCTCAAGAAAAAACAGAGGAAGAAGAAAATCTTAATCGTCGTGTTGAGATTAAAATTTTAAATAAATAAAATATTATTAAAAAAATATATGTACTTTTGCAAAGTTTTTCTTTTAACATTATAATTTTAATTTAAACAAAATAAGTTATCGTATGCGTTTTATTTATTTGTTCATTTTTATCACTATAAGTTTTTCTTTATTTGCTCAAAATGAATTAAATACCAATTTAGACACCCTAGAAGAAAACTCTAATATTTTAGAGCAACTCGATTCTATTAACGAAACATGGTATGCAAAAAAAGCTATTTATCATGAAACTTCTCAATTACCATTTGATTTTCAAGATATTGATTCGGAAAACAATGATTCTATTTATTATTTCCGTTTAAAAGCCATTACCGACCAAACTCTATTTCCTTTGGTATATAATCAACACATTCGCAATTACATTGATTTATATACCAAGCGTTATAAAAGTTTATCTTTACTTTTAGGATTAGCTCACTACTATTTTCCTATGTTCGAAGAAGCTTTAGACAGATATAACTGTCCTTTAGAGTTAAAATATTTAGCCGTCATTGAATCTGCTTTGAATCCCACAGCCGTTTCAAGAGCCGGAGCTACCGGTTTATGGCAATTTATGTATAGTACAGGAAAAATGTACGACTTGAACGTAAGTACATGGATAGACGATAGACGCGACCCCTTAAAAGCTACCGAAGCTGCTGCCAGACACTTGTATGATTTAAGCCAAATGTTTTGGGGCGACTGGGTATTGGCTATTGCCGCTTACAATTGCGGTCCGGGAAATGTAACCAAAGCTATTCAACGTTCCGGAGGAAAAACCGATTTCTGGGAAATATATAATTATTTACCTAAAGAGACAAGAGGCTATGTCCCTGCTTTTTATGGAGCAATGTATGCCATGAAATATTATGATAAATATGGAATCCGTCCGGCTGAAATAAAATTAGAAATAACAGATACGGTACATATAACCGATAAATTACATTTTCAACAAATAGCTGCCGTTATCAATATACCGACCGAAGAGCTTATAAGCTATAATCCTCAATACAAACGAAATGTTATTCCGGCTTCTGACAAAACAATGGTACTGACATTACCTGTAAAATATATTCAAGCATTCATTGAAAACAAAGATAGCATTTACAATTACAATGCTTCGTTGTATTTCCCTACCTATAATATTTCCGATATTGTTTTTTCCGATACAGAAAATGCTTCAACAACTGCATCTTCTAAGTATAAATTTCATATTGTAAAAAAAGGAGAATCTTTAAGTATTATTTCTCGAAAATATAAAATTTCCGTCGCTGAACTTTCTCGTTTGAATAATAAAAAATCAAATACCATACATCCCGGTGAAAAACTAATCGTCGGCATAAAACCTGTCGTAAAAAAAGAAATAACTCCAAGTACGGCAAGTACAGATTCAACACTTATAGCCAAAACAATGATTGACAGCACTCATACAACTATTGATACCAATACCATTACTCCATTAAAAGATATTGTAAAACAACCGAATAAAACATATACTACTTATAAAGTAGAAAAAGGAGATACTTTATGGAGTATTGCACAACGTTTTCAATCTGTTACAGTTGAAGATATAAAGAAAGAAAATAATTTAAGTTCCAACGACCCATTGATTATTGGTAAAGTTTTACGCATTCCTCAATAAATGATACTCACTGCTCTTCAAAAAATCAATGTAGAAGAAGGTTCTATTTTACTTATTAATAAACCGTTAAGATGGACATCTTTTGATGTTATTAATAAATTAAAATATGAAATTAAAACGATAACGGGACACAAAAAGATTAAAATAGGTCATGCAGGAACTTTAGACCCATTAGCAACAGGACTATTAATTGTTTGCGTAGGAAAATTCACAAAAAAAATCGCTGAATTTCAAAATTTAGACAAACGCTATACAGGAACATTTACTGTAGGTGCAACTACAAAAAGCTATGATTTGGAACATCTTCCCGAAAATTTTCTTCCTTATAATCACCTGACTCTCGAAGACGTTAAAAAAGCATGTGCTCAATTAACAGGAGATATTTTCCAAACTCCACCCGCTTATTCAGCAATTAAACTAAAAGGAAAATCCGCTTTTGAATATGCTCGCCAAAACAAAGAAATCAATTTAAAGCCAAAAAAAGTTACGATTTTTTCTTTTGATATAACCCGCTTTTCACTTCCGGAAATTGATTTTGAAATCCATTGCAGCAAAGGGACTTATATCCGTTCTATAGCTAATGATTTAGGAAAAACACTAGGATGCGGGGCTTATTTAAGTTCTCTCTGTAGAACTCAAATAGGAAGTTTCAATATAAGTGAAGCTCATGATTTTAGTCCATTAATTAATGAAGATAAAATCAAAAAAAACGCAACTAAAAAAAGAAATTTTGAATTATAATTATGGCTGTATCTCAAAAAAAAGTTTGGAATCAAATTGCGTACGATAAAGAATTTACAACTCCCTTACATCTTGAATTAATTGAACCTTATCTTCATAAAAACTCTTCCATATTAGATGTGGGTTGCGGTTATGGACGAACTTTAAACGAATTATATAAAAACGGTTATACGGAATTATTTGGAATTGATTTTTCGGAAAAAATGATTGAAAGAGCCCAACAACAGTTCCCTTTTTTAAATGTAAAAGTCCAACAGCAGCAAAAAATTGATTTTCCGAACAATAGTTTCGATGCAGTGTTTTTATTTGCAGTACTTACTTGTATTATAGAGAATGAGGCACAATTATTTTTACTAAAAGAAATAAAAAGAGTTTTAAAACCAAAAGGCATTATTTATGTGAACGATTTTCTTCTCAATACCGATGAACGAAATAAAAAACGCTACAATGAATCTTATGAAAAATATAAAACATACGGAATTTTTACACTTCCGGAAGGTTTGGTCTTACGTCATCACACATTAGATTGGGTTGAAAAGAGCTTACAATTATTTCAATGCCTTTCTTTTCAAACTACAACTTTCCCTACCATGAACGGCAATCGGTCAAATGCTTATTTCTTTATTGGAAAAAATATTCATTTTTTTTAGTTTTAGTTGTTTTCTATTAAAAATTTATTTATTTTTGCACCAATTTTATAATAGACATCGCGGAGTAGAGCAGTGGTAGCTCGTCGGGCTCATAACCCGGAGGTCGCAGGTTCGAATCCTGTCTCCGCAACTTTTTTCAAAAACCATATTGTGCAATATGGTTTTTTTTTGTTATCTTCCTATAGTATAATAAAAATATCTAATAGACGTTATTTTCCTGACTAAATTATTTTTGTTTGAAAAAAAAGGTTTTAATATATTTTATTCTGATTGTGGGCATACATCACAGTGCAATATATGCCCAACGAAAACCACAAAGAGCTCCTAATTTAGTATATTATGATCAAAAAAAGTTCCACTTCGGATTTATGATTGGTTATAATATGGCAAATTTTTCTATAAAACCTAAAACAAATTTAAATCCATTTGATTCTTTAATGGTTATCGAAACAGTTCCTATGAGCGGATTTAACATCGGTATTGTTTCCGATTTGCATTTAGGCAATCATTTTAATTTACGTTTTATCCCTGAAATTTCTTTACAAGATAGAATTGTAACCTACAATATTCGATACAATAACAACCTTTTATCAAAAGTAGATAAAAAAATCGAATCCGTTAATTTAGATTTTCCTTTATTAGTAAAATTCAAATCTATTCGTATGCAAAATGTTCGATTTTATGTAATTGCCGGGGCACAATACAGCATTGACCTTGCATCTCAAGCTAAAAAACAATCACAAACTTCAGATGTTATAAAACTTAAACTGTTAAGAAGCGATGTGCAAGCTCAAGTAGGAACCGGAATCGATATGTATATGAATTTATTCAAATTTAGCATTGAACTTAAAATGTCGTACGGTATGCTTAATTTATTAAAAAATGAAGATAATTTTTACACCAATAGTATCAATTATTTGCATTCAAAAATATTTCATCTTTCATTTTTATTCGAATAACAGAAAAACTTTATATTATGGTTAATACATGTAAACTAAGTGTCAATATAAATAAAATAGCTACCTTACGCAATGCGAGAGGTGAAAATATGCCCGATGTTGTTCAAACAGCAATTGATTGTGAGCGATTTGGTGCGCAAGGAATTACTGTTCATCCTCGTCCTGATGAGCGTCATATTCGCTATCAAGATGTTATAGATTTAAAACCCGTAATAACTACCGAATTTAATATTGAAGGCTATCCTTCCGACAAATTTATTGATTTGGTATTGCGTGTTAAACCTCATCAAGTTACTCTCGTTCCCGACCCGCCTGAGGCTATTACTTCTAATGCAGGATGGAATACAATAAAGCATGCTTCCTTTTTAAAAGAAATAATCGATATATTTAAACGTGAGAATATTCGTACTTCTATTTTTGTTGAAGCCGATCCTATAATGGTAGAGCATGCGTTAGAATGTGGAACTCAACGAATAGAACTTTATACGAAATCATACGCCTCAACTTATCCAAGCAATCCGGAACTTGCAATCAAAGATTTTATAATAGCTGCTCAAAAAGCCGAAGAAATAGGATTAGAACTAAATGCCGGTCATGATTTGAACCTTGAAAACTTAGCCTATTTCTATGCTAATATTCCTAATTTAAAAGAAGTATCCATAGGACATGCACTTATTTGTGATGCTTTGTATTACGGATTAGAAAATACAATACAAATGTATTTACAACAGTTGAAAAAATAATTTTTATTTTAATTTTTCATCTACTGCTTTTAGCTTAGTTGAAAAAGCTTCTTTTTCTTCGTCGGTTGTTGTATCAATTCTTGGGTAGATTGTTTTTAACATTATCAATGTATTTCTATCCTCAGGGTCCATTTCATGGGCTTTTTCAAGCAGAGGAAGTGCTTTTCTTAACAAAACTTGACATTCTTGTTTCTCTTTTTCGTATTCGTCATTGTCTTCAATTTCGTCCATTTTGTTGAATTTCTCTGCATAATGATTGTAATAACTATTTCCTAAGTTATAAACAATATTAACATCATTAGGTTTGATTTCTAATGCTTTATTTAAATATTTTTCTGCTTCTTCGTATTTCTTTTGATCGCTAAATGCCGTTCCAAGTCCAAACAACAACAAATGATTATTCGGATCTTTTGCAAGAGCTTCGTCCATTATAGCAGTTGCTTCTTCCGTTTCGCCTGCCCACGTAAGTATTACTGATTTATTAATAACATATTTTATATTAAATGTGGTGTCTTCAGCTGGTCTTGCTTTTATAGCTTTTAATGCACGAGCCGTATCGTTTTCTTCTTTATATATTAATGCCAATTGTATATAAGGCTCAAACATTAGTGTAGGTTTTTTCCTATTAATCATTGCACTATAACGTGCTTTTGCTATGTCTTTTTTATTGGCATATTCAGCTGCTACGGCATAAATAAAATTTCCGCTTTCACTATGAGGATTGCTGTTATAACATTTTTCGGCAAGCACAAGCGCTCTTTCAAAGTTATTTTTATTGAGTTCTGCTTTATTGAGTTCTGCAAGGGTTTCATTGTAAAGTAAATCCGTACAAAAATCTATTCCTTTAATAGGATTATTGGGCATCATAGTAGACGCTTCTATTGTTTTGTCTATCTGCAATGCTTTTACATAAGAATCATAAGCAATCTCTCCACAATTATCACATAAATTTTTATACTCCGAATTGGGATTTTCTTGCTTAGCATATCCTATTTGTAAATAAATATTTCCTCGATAAAACCATGTACGAGCATCATTTTTAGTGTCTTCGTGTTCTGCTGCCTTGTCAATCGCTGTTTTTGCTCTACTCCAATATTTATTTGAATAGTGATTATAGGCATTACTTAATTCTTTCCTTTGAGCCATGCTCAGTGTTACTAATGTAACTAATCCAATGGTAAAAACAAATTTTTTCATATTATTTTTATTTTATTGTTTAATTTTCGTTTTCAATAATTTCTTCACCTTGTTGTTCGTTATCGGAATATTCTTCTTCATCACTGTCGTCTTCTGAAGGAACTCGAGTAACTGCTGCAATAATATCGTCTTCTTTTAAATCAATAAGTTTAACTCCTTGAGTTGCTCTTCCAACAACACGTAAATCAGCTACTTTCATACGAATAATGATTCCGCTACGATTAATAATCATTAAATCTTCATTGTCATTCACATTTTTAATAGCAATCAGATTTCCTGTTTTTTCAGTAATATTAATCGTTTTCACTCCTTTACCTCCTCTGTTAGTTTCTCGATAATCATCTAAAGAAGAACGTTTTCCAAAGCCGTTTTCCGATACAACCAAAATGTCATCCGTCTCTTCTTCCTCTTTATTTACACAAATCATGCCAACAACTTTATCCGATTCATTTGCAAGTGTAATCCCTTTAACACCGGAAGCATTACGTCCCATAGGGCGTACTCTTTCTTCGTGGAAACGTATTGCTTTTCCGGAATACAGTGCCATTAATATAATTGAATTTCCATCTGTTAACTTAGCTTGTAATAAATTATCTCCTTCACGAATAGTAATGGCATTGATTCCATTTTGACGAGGTCTTGAATATGCTTCAAGAGAGGTTTTTTTAACAATTCCTTTTTCAGTACACAATATAATATAGTTACTGTTAATATATTCTTTGTCTGAAAGATCTTTCACATTTATTACCGCTCTGACTTTATCATCCGGATCAATACTTATTAAATTCTGTATAGCACGTCCTTTTGATGATTTTGAGCCTTCGGGAACTTCGAATACACGTAACCAGAAACATTTCCCTTTTTCTGTAAAAAACAATAAATAATTATGATTTGTTGCCGTGTATAAATGTTCTATAAAATCAGTATCTCGTGCATCAGAACCTCTTGACCCCTTTCCTCCTCGATTTTGAACTTTGTATTCTTTTAAACTTGTACGTTTGATATATCCTAAGTGTGAAATTGTTATAATTACATCTTCATCGGAAATAGTATCTTCTATTCTAAAATCGCTTGCCGTATATTCTATTTTGCTTCGAGCTTCGTCTCCGTATTTTTCTTTTATTTCTAATAATTCTTCTTTTATAACTTGCATTCGCATATCTTCATTGGCAAGTAGTCGTGTCAAATAATCAATTCTGATTTGTAAATCGTCGTATTCTTTTTGTAATTTTTCTCTTTCCAATCCGACCAATTGACGTAATCGCATTTCGACAATGGCTACTGCTTGTATTTCTGAAAACGACCATTTTTCCATTAATCCGTTTCGTGCCTCTTCTACCGTTTTAGATGCTCTTATTAAATCTATAATTTCATCAATGATATCCAAAGCTTTTAGTAATCCTTCGAGAATATGTGCTCTTTCTTGGGCTTTTCGTAAATCATATTGCGACCTACGAATTACTATTTCATGGCGATGCTCTACATAGTAATGTATTAATTCTTTCAAATTTAATGTCCTCGGTTGACCATTCACCAAGGCAACATTATTAACACTAAAAGAAGATTGTAGCGGCGAAAATTGATACAACTTATTGATTACAATACTTGTTATTGCATCTCGTTTAAGTTCTAAAACTATTCGAATATCTTTTTTCGATTCATCTCTTATTTCTGCTATTCCTTCTATTTTTCCTTCTTTTACCAAATCAGCAATCTTACGTACCATTTCTGATTTACTAACTTGATAAGGAATGTTTTGAATAATTATTCTATCTCTTCCATGGCTGTGTTCTTCTATTTCAGTAACAACATCTCCTCGCATAATGATACGTCCTCTTCCCGTATGGAAAGCATCTCGCACACCGTCATAACCATAAATGGTACAAGCTGTAGGAAAATCAGGGGCTTTTATAAATTCCATTAAGCCATCTATTGTGATTTCTCTGTTATCTATATAAGCAATAATTCCATCTACAACTTCACTTAAATTATGGGGGGGCATATTGGTTGCCATTCCTACTGCAATTCCTGAAGAGCCATTTAATAAAAGATTGGGTATTTTAGCAGGTAAAACTGTAGGCTCTTGTAAAGAATCATCAAAATTTGACTGAAAATCAACAGTTTCTTTGTCAATATCGATTAGCATTTCTTCTGCTATTTTTTTCATCCTTGCTTCGGTATATCGCATTGCTGCCGGACCGTCGCCGTCAATAGAACCAAAGTTTCCTTGTCCATCTATTAAAGGATAACGTAACGACCACTCTTGAGCCATACGCACCATAGCATCGTATACCGCCGTATCGCCATGAGGATGATATTTACCTAATACTTCCCCAACTATTCTTGCTGATTTTTTAGTTGGACTATTCGATAATATTTTAGTATCCCACATCGCATACATTATGCGTCTATGCACCGGTTTGAATCCATCTCTAACATCAGGCAATGCTCTTGATACAATTACCGACATAGAATAATCAATATATGCCGATTTCATTTGCTTCTCAATATTTACCGGAATGATTCTTTCGCCTTTTGTCTCCATTTTTAATAATGCTACGTTTTAATTATCAATTAAATATGATTTAAATCATTTGTCTACGAAAATACACAAAAAAACAACATAAATTCTTATTTAATTTGAAGTTTTTTCAAATCCATTCTTCCCTAAAATCAATAAGTAAAAAATTATTTTTATAAAAAAATGCTTTTTATTTTTCTTCAGACAATAAAGACTTTAAGTTGCACTAAATAAGCATTTATTGGGATAATTTAATGCTTTGTAAATGATTTCTTTATCAACAAAAAAGGCAACCTCTCATAGTTGCCCTTTTATATAAAAAAACAAATTTCTTTACTCCTTCACAAACTTCTTTATAAGATTGCCTTGTGGGGTGGTAAGTTTGAGAAAGTAAATACCGGCACTAAGGGTACCACAGTCTATCTCGTTGCTACAAGTAGTGCTAAGATGCCGACAACCAAGCACGTCATAAACTTCTATTCGACTTACCTCAGCATTGCTTTCCATATAGAGTGTAGCTTTAACAGGATTGGGATAAAGGCGGATATTATCCGGTTTTGTTTCTTTTATACCTAAGGTAAATTCCGGACAAGCATAAGTTGTGTTTTTAATTGGTATGTTTCCATAATTATACCCATTATTATCTAACACATCCCAAAATTTATTGGTAGCTATTGTATCTCGACAGGAAAAAGTACCGGGGTTTGTTTCTGTTTCATTCTTAATAAATACATGGCTTTCCCTATTTTCGGTTCCCATTGGCAATTGGTGAAAAATGCTATCCAATCCGCAGGCAGAAAGTTGATTCCCATAGCAATACAATGTTCTTAAAGCTGTAATCCCACTAAGATTTAAAGAAGAAAGTTTATTATTATAGCAATGTAAAAACATCAAAACTGTAAGCCCGCTAACATCTAAAGAAGAAAGATGATTATTAAAGCAAGACAAAGTACTTAAAGCCGTAAGCTCACTAACATCTAAAGAGGAAAGTTTATTAACACTGCAATTCAAAGATTTTAAAGCCGTAAGCCCACTAACATTCAAAGAAGAAAGATTATTAAAACTGCAATTCAAACTTCTCAAAGTCTTAAGCTTACTAACATCCAAAGAAGAAAAATTATTATTACTACAATCCAATACTTCCAAAGATGTAAGCCCACTAAAGTTTAAAGAAGAAAGATAATTATTACTGCAAAACAATTCAGTTAAAGCTGTAAGCCCGCTAAGATTTAAAGAAGAAAGATGATTATTATAGCAATTCAAACTGTTTAAAGAACTAAGCCCACTAACATCTAAAGAGGAAAGTTTATTATTACTGCAATTCAATCTTTTCAAAGCCGTAAGTCCACTAACATCCAAAGAAGAAAGTTTATTACCAAAGCAAAGCAAATCAGTTAAAGCCGTAAGTCCACTAACATCCAAAGAAGAAAGATGAGTTAGACCGCAATATATTCCTGTTAAATCCTTATTATTAGAGGCGTTAAGTCCTGTTATTTTGGAATAATTACTTGCACAATAAAATTTTTTTACATCCCCATAAACCCTCATAGTGTCGGACTGTGCGTAGTAATCCAAATTTGTCATTTCTATATCATTAACATAAAAGGTGGTATCTGTTGTGCCGCTTACTATCTTTACGGTAGTATTAGCAACATCTGCTACAAATCTAAGATTTATCCACTCCCCTTGCTGCACAATAAGGGTGATGTAGCGATTCATGTTTTGTGCCTTTACTGCTGTAACACACAGCATTATCAGCCCGGCAAAAGCTGTTGCTAAAATTGATTTAAATTTTTTCATATTAAATTTTTTTATAAATTTAGATTTTAAATTACAAAAGTAATTAAATTTTCTTTGGATTCGGCAGGTGTGTATAATTATTTAAACTCAAATTCGATTTTTTGTGGTGAAAAATACGTATCTTCCCGTGAAGGATGATTTCTTATTAAATAATCTAAATACAATGTGTCTATAATTTCAAGCAAAGCCTTCCCTTTAAATTTTCCATTTTCATAAGAAACAGTCTCTCACGTAAAAAGAGATTGAACAGTATAATAAGAATAAATATTTTTATCATAATGAATATGCATAGTATCAATTTCTCGACTACCTTCTTGAAAGAAAATTTCAGGTTGTATTTTTTCTGTATATATATCAAATATAAAAGAAGCAGAAAGCAAATGTCCTTTAAATGATAAACTAAAAATATTCGCATTTTCCCATCCGTGAAAATAATAAAGTCCTCTTACAGAATCAAAACTATAAATATAGTTGCCTACTCGAAAGTAAAAATTTGTTACAAAAAATAGCGTTTTTTTTCATTACTATTCTATAAAAGATTAAAATTATTTTTGTATTAACATTTTTTTCACAATACGCTGTTCTTGATATTCCATGCTGTAATAATAAAGTCCATTGTTCAATTTTTCTGTTGTAATCTTTAATTCTTGTCGTCCTGCAGGTAATTTTATTTTCTTTTTGTATAACTCTTGACCGCTAACTGTTGTTATTCTAATAATAACTTCATCTTCTGTCGGAATATAGCAAGGGATAACAATATTATTTTGTGCCGGATTCGGTCTATTTTGCCCTAAATCCCAAATTTGATTTTTACTATTATCTATTCTTACATCTGTTTTAACGCAAGGATAAATACTTAATCCATATAATTCGGCATGTACATAAGAGCTTAACTTGTAAGTAGCTTTGTCTTCAAGATTGGGAATTTGATACGGCTTTGAAAATTCCAATGTCGTTAATCCTGAATCTAAATACAAAACTTTTTCTTTGAAAGTTGTAATATTTCCTTGATTATCATCAACTATTAAATAAACTTCATCTTGCCTTGTATAATCTTTTTCTGCATTATACAAAACAACAGTAACATATTTATACGTATTTACCAGATCACAAGAATCAACTATAGGAGATAGAATAGAAACAACTTTAACAGAAGATTTCATAGAACAACAGCTTATACTTTTTTCATTATTGCTTGTATTCCTATCGCATGTTAATTCTGCGGCTACCGATAAATTAAAAACAGAAGTCAGGGGAACTATGTACGGCTGACTAAACGTATAGGTCTTTTTTTCTCCGGGATTTAATGTCATAGTAAGTACTTCAACTATATCGTTCGAGCCATCTATTTGAAGACGTAGAGGAATATTATGAACTTTTATATTACCTGAGTTTTCAACAAAAACAGTTGTATAAACTTCACTGCCAGCTATTTCGCATTTATTAGTTACAATAGAATCAATTGCAACATCAGGAGTAATAGTTATCGTTTTTAAAGGACACGTATCATTGAGAGGATTGCTATCGATATTTTTCAAATAAGCTGTAAAATAATAAGTCCCTCCTAAAGAATAATCAAAATTATTTTCAACAATAACAGTATAATCATCATTAGCTTTGATTTTTCCCGTTGTTATTGTTTTTGAATAAGTTTGATTTACGGCTCCACTTACTTTAATTGTTACGGTTATAGGATTTTCCGAAAAATCCAAATCTTTATTTACATTATTCGCAATCGTTACAGACAATGATTGATTGGACAAATCGCAAGCTATTAATTTATCCAATGTTTGAATATCCATATTTGTTAATCCTATTTCATAATTGGAATTGATTCTAAATCTGTCTATCAACATTTCACCTCCTCCTTCGCTTATGGCTTCCAATGCAAATAGCAGGCATGTTTCTGTTGAATAATTTAATAAATCTATCGTATAATTTTTCCATATAGGTGTACTTGTCAATGTATCATAACGATAAACTGTTTGTAAAAGCGTAAATGTATTGCCTCCATCTTTAGAAACTTTTAACAAAACACGGTCTTTGGCTGTCGGATTTTTATCGTTATGTGCAAACCAAAAATTCAATGTCGGGAATACGGCTCCTTTAATATTGATAGAATAAAACACTAAAGTCGAAGTATCTCCAGCCGACGAACCTACGCCTAAAACTCCTGTCCCGTAAACAGGATTTACACTCGGATTCGTAATGATTTGCCATACAATATTTCCTGTTTGTTTAATTTGATAATCATTCGTTGGAACACTAAAATCATTATCATACGGGAAAGCAATCATATTCACATTATACGTTGTGTGAAGTGTATCGTCCGTATGAATAACATCATCACTACAATCATAATAAACTTTTATGTTATATAAGCCGGGGGTTTTACTATCAATGGTATCGACTATTATTTCTTTTTCACCAAAACCAATAACTCCATTGCTTATTATTTTCTGTTTCTGTTGATTAACAGCTCCTGTAATATGAATATAAAATGTAATAGGATACATTGAAAAATCAACAATTCTTGTCCCTACATTTTCTAAATTAACTTTTAAAACTATTTTTTTCGGAAAACAGACTTCTCCTGCTATATTTACAGGCGAAACAATGGATTTTGCCATTATATTTCCTCCTAAATAATACCCATACGCACTTTGTTGTAAGGTATCATCTTCATTCACAAAATCTATTTGCCCATTGGGTAGGCTCACCCATATTTTAAAATTATCAGTTGTGTCAAAAATAGGCGTATATGTTCCTATCGTTATAGTATCTGTGAAATCTTCCGGTAAATTTCCACTCCATTGATAGCTTGGTTGAAACGTATTATTTTTACTCCATTCTATGGTGCATTGGGTTAAATTTTTAATTCCTTTATTTTTTATCACAACTTGAATAGGAACTAATTGAAAACATTGAGCCGTATCGAGAGGACTTATAATTTTAATTAATGCAACAGAATTGCTATCGTTAGTCGTATGGCTTCTTTTAGTATACAACCAGTTTTCAATCTTAAAACTTGTTCCTATACTATCTATTAATGTTATAGAATATTCAATATGAGTATTATAAGGTTTTCGAGGGATAATTGCCTTGTATAAAGAATCATGTACGACGGTAGTCATCATTATTGTATCATAAGTTTTTACATTTTGATAAGTATATGTTACGTTTAAAATCGGATTTAAAATAGGAATAGAATTAAAAGATTGAATACGAGCATTAATTTCAAATGGACCTACTGAATTAATCGTATCCGTTACCAAAGGAGGAACAAATTCGGCAACAATTCCCGCTTTTCCAAATACTTTTAATACCAATGTATCATCATCGCTAATAGGATCTATTACTCCATTCGGATTGCTAACCCATACGACAATTGTATCTATTTGATTAGGAGTAGGCATGTATGAACCTAATAAAATCGTATCTGCAAACTGTTCGAATAAACTTGGATTGCCTCGCCATACAATCGGAGTTTTAAGCTGTCCATTTATCATCCAATTGATTGAACATGAATCTAATTGACGTATTCCTTTATTTGTAATTACCACTTTTACAGGAGTTGAAACTGTGGCTGGTGTTACTGTTTTAGGATGTAAAATAGAAGTTAATTCTACCGTATTGCTGTCATTAGTAACGAGATTAAATGTAAAACGTGTGAATGGTTTATAAGACGATAAATTTTGAGTAAAAAAAGATGTTAACGAAGATCCGTAACCAAATGCACTTGCTCCCGATTCATTTATATAATTCCATGCAAACACTCCATTGGCAGTTCCATGTTGATCTATATAATAAACAATTAGGTTTTTATTAGGACGTAAAACAAAAGGATGCTGTAAATTAATTGTATACCAAATCCCCGGTGTAGCAAACAATGTTGTTGAGCCGCTCCATACCAATGTTGCTCCGTCAAGAATAGGGTCAATATAATTAGCAGTTGTAATAACGCTATCGTCAACTTCTTTGCAATACACTGATTGATTATTTCTTATGGTGTTATAGGTGTAACCTGCATCTTCCAACGATTTCCACCCAATGGATGTTATTCTAATAGAAGATGTCTTTTCTCCCAATTCTCTTTTTTTATAAATTACACGTGAATAACTTACAGCATAACGACAATCAAATGGGACGACATAAGTCCCACCAATATATGGAATTAGCGGAGTGGTAATTGAATCGAACGTTATAGGACGCTGAATATAAAAACTATTGACAACAATTACATGATTGCCTAAGCTGTCTACAACATCTACAGAATAAGTAATTTTAGAAGTAAAAGGACTTTGTTTTAAAGTAGCTGTCCAAAGTGTATCGTTTCCTGTATTGGTCATAGTAATAGTATCATAAACAGTTGTGTTTTGATATGAATAAGCTACTTTTAATCTTACATTCGTATCGATTGGTTGAGATGTTAATGAAATTATTTGAGCATTGACGTTGAATGGTCCCGTATGGAAAACAGTATCTTGAGGTCCGGAAAGACTGAGCATTACCGCTGCTTGATTTTTTATAGTTATACTCAATGTATCGTCATAGGTAATTGTATCTATTTTTCCATTCGGCAAACTTACCCATACCGTAATTTGATTATTTTTTCCTGCATTAGGCGCATAATAACCAAGGGTAATTGTGTCGTTAAAATCTTCGGGCAAATTACCTTGCCATAATTTTGTTGACTGAAAAACTCCATTCAAAGACCAGCTTACATTACAAGATGTTAAGTGTGCTAATCCTTTATTTTTTATCGTAACTTTTATAGGAATATGCGTTATATTAGGATCTATTAATAAATCTTCCGTTGGACTATCTATAGATTGTAAGGCTACTGAATTAGAATCGTTAATACTCCCTATAATGAAAAAACGAGCATTCGGACGATTGTATTCAAAACCTCCGTTATAAGCAGTAGGATAATTAGGAAAAACATTGTCCTCATAATCACTAACAGCCATATAATTTGGATAGGTGCTTGTTGCATAAAAACTAGCATAAGGATAAGCATAATTGCCGTCATAGTTTTCCCAATAAACCATTAAATGTTTCCCGGGCGTTAGAAAAAACGGTTCCGTTAATGTTATTTCAACCCAATTTGTTGCCGACAATGTAAGAGTATCAGTCCAAACTAAAGCGGCTCCATTAGCAATAGGATTTTCATATAAATCCGATACTACAGTATCTGAAACCTCTTTAAAATAACAATATTGATTAGCAGCATTAGGACATGTTGAAAGCACTTGCCATGCTAATTTTGTAATCAATCCGCCACTTGACGAAGCACTTAATTCCGATGATTTAAACAATATTTTTGACCAACTATAATCATAATATTTATACAGTGGAAGTTTTTCTTGTTGAATCGTATCCGTACCTATTGTAACATAGCCTGTGGTTGCACTTGCAATAATTCTTTTTATAAAAAACTGATTTTCAGCAAAAACATCGTTCCCTAAAGCATCTTTTCTTTTAATAGCATAATATATGTTTGTCCCAAAAATATGCTGAGAAATCGTTGCCTCGAATTGATTGTTGCCTATAGGTCGCATTGTCATTGTATCATAAGTCGTTGTTGCATTATATGTATAAGCTATATACAGTTCTACAGGAAGTTGTATGGGAATATTATTGCGAGATAAAAGTTGAGCTTTTACGACAAAAGGACCTGTATTATAAACAGTATCAGGAATCGTAGAAACAAAATTTATTGCCATTTCCTTCACTCCAAATACATAAGCTGTTAATGTATCATCATAGGTAATCGTATCTGTTTTTCCATTCGGATTACTTACCCAAATAACAATAGTGTCGTAATTATTCAGTCTCGGATTATAATAGCCTATGGTATCGGAAGCATTAAAATCACTTGAAATTTTTCCTCTCCAAACATGTTTTGTTTGTATTGCTCCATTCAATGTCCAATTGATATAACACGAATCTAAATCTTTAATTCCTTTATTTTTAATCGTAACGACAATTGGCATTTGATAAGCAGAAGCTGTTATTACACTATCGTAAAGATTGTCTATTCTATGTAATGCTACACTATTAGAATCGTTTGGACTTCCTAAAATATACATACGTATATCGGGACGATAGTAATTAAAAGTTCCTGCACTTGTAGGGAACGAAAGATCTGCATATTTATAAACCGCTCTATAATGAGGCGATGTATTGCTTGAAGCCCAATTAGTACTAACATTATTATTAGAAGTACCTTCTCGGTTTTCCCAATAAACCATCAGGTTTTTCCCCGGAGGAAGCAAAAACGGATGAGTTAAGATAATTTCACTCCACGTCCCGGCTGTAACGGTATAGTTATCCGTCCACACCAAAGTTGCTCCATCTTTCAAAGGATCAATATAATTAGCAGTATTTATGTTAATATCATTAACTACTTTAAAATAACATTTTTGATTTGCAATCGACCAAGTGGAATTTGGATAAAATGCTATTTTTTTGATTAATCCCCCCGCCCCTGTCGAATTAATTTCCGTTCCTAAATACAATTGCCGCGACCAACCAAAATCATAATTATAATACAAAATATTATACAAATTGGTCGCAGCTTGAAGTCCTACGGTAATATAACCTGTAAAACCTCCATAATGTCTTCGTATATAAAAATTAGACGAAATCACAGCATCATTTTTCATGCTATCTTCGGCATAAACAGTATAAGTGATATTTGTCCCAAAGATTTTTTGCGGAATTTCTGCACTATAAATCGAATCTCCTTCAATTGCCGACATAAGAAGCGTATCGTATGTCGTAACACTATCGTAAGTATAACTCACATTTAATTTAATCGGTTGTTGTATAGGGGCTGTGGTTTGTGAAACAATCTTTGCTATCACAGGAAAGGGTCCCGTATTGTACATCGTATCTACCGGTGACGGAAACAAAAATTCAATCGTAGGAAATTTCACTTCGTGTTGCGAAGCTATTATTTTAAAATTATCTATCAACCAGCCATAAGCAGACAACGAATCAGACACATTCCCTCTATTTATAATGAATTTAAATCGAACTTGCATAAAAGAAACTTCGTTTGAAATATCAAAAAACTCTTCTTTCCACCAACTTTTTGCCGGCATTGCCAATGAATCATACGGCAACCAATCCGAATAACTTTCATGATTAAAACGAGCATTTTTAAATGCACTTGGATCTTTTCCTCGGTAACTACTCGATGGAATAACTTTCCATCCCGGCAATATTGACTCTTGGTATTTAATTTGGCATAAATCATTGGCAGTAACCTTGCAGATTTGATTAAATTGAAGATAAATATAAGGATAGTTGCTTAAATCATACCAAGGCGTTATTATTTCCATACTATCGCCTGCTACTTGAGGAAGTGTTCCTAAAATAGAAGAAGGACTGCTTGCTGAAAAAAGATTATTAATCGTCCAACTTCCTATGGGATTGACAGTCCAAGCAGAAGGAATACTATTAAATTTTTCATTAACAATGGTAGTATATTGTGCTTTTGACAATAACATAAATACTATAAACCCTGTTAATAAAACAATTTTTTTCATTTTTTAAATCATCATATTTCAGAAAGGCAAATGTAGCATTTTTTTTTCAATCTTTAGGATTAAATTGTTCGAGTTGTAATTTATTTTATTAAAAAGAAAATTATGCATAGTTACAAAAAAATTAAAAATGCTTCCAAAAAACAGCTTTTAACAAAACAAAAATGATAAAAATATAAAAATAAATTTATGGATTTATTTGAAATAAGCTCTTGTATATGTTTAATTAAATGCATATTAAAAAATATTTCGACAAATTTTCTTAAATATAAAAATTTATTATACTTTTGACAAAAATTAATATACAATAAAAAAACATTATGAAACCAAATTTTAAAATAAAAACCATCTTTACTTTTTTTGCATTTAATTTATTAATTTTTAATGCTTGCAATAAAGAAAACAATTCTGAAAACTTCCTATTAAAACAAAAAGATATGGAAGAAGAGCCTAATGAAGAGATGACTATTCTTGGTGAACAGTGTCCTAATCCATACTCTGTTGAAAATATGACTATCGCCTATGATTCTTTAGTAGCGGATGGAGTTTTTGATATAGGAGAAGACCCAAGTTATATTCTAACTCCTACTCATTTATATGTGCGTTTTCTCCCTGACGATTCAACTGAATTTAATACGCTGATTGATGACACGACCTTAGAATTGTTTGATTATCCTTTAGACTATGAGATTGAACAACGAGGTTTATATTATCATGATCCTACTATTTCCGAAGATGAATGTACATGGCTTTATACGGTAGTTCCTATTAATTTTTCCTTCCCGACAAATATTCCATATCAAATATTAGATAGTTGTATTATTCCTGAAGAAAACACTCCATATTATTATTATCATGATAAAATGGAAGAAAAATCATGTTGGTTATTTCAGCCTGATTTAATGGAAGATGATGAACAAAAAAGTACAAATAAAGCAACTCCGGAAGGTACAATTAATGTTCTAAGAAATAATAATTGGACTGGAGTAGAAAAAACTAAAGTTCGTGTAAATAATTTCGTGAAAATTGCATCAGGCTGGACAACCGAATCTGGATATTATATAGTTAATAAAAGTTTTTATGTGAAAAAAGTAGATTATACAGTTGTTTTTGAAAATCAACTTGGATTTAAGATTTGGGGAAATTGGGGCTTCATTAATCCCGCTACCTATAATATAGGAAAATATTCAAAAAATGGGTGTAATAAATATTTTAATTATACATCTGTTGGTTGGAATTGGGCAACTATAAATAATGCAGTATATAAATATTTTCAATATTGTAGTTCAAAATCAATTACAAGACCTCCTTCAGATTTAAGAATATGGGTTACGACTTCAAATAATATTAGTGGTACAATGGGTTCTGCTGCTATGCTTCGTAGAACATGGGGATGGTATGGGTTTAATAATCACTCACAAATATCTACATTTATATTAAATAAAAATGGAATCCTTTATGGTATAAATATTTTAGCAAAAATAACTAAATTTGCTCAACCGGATTTAACAATTACAATTCGAAATGGTTATACAAATTATAATCATATATTTCAAACTACTTTTCATGAATGTGCTCATGCCAGTCATTGGCAAAAAGTTGGAAGTGCTTACTGGGTTAATTATATAAACTATATTATTACTTATGGAGCCTATGGCGATGGAACTGGAGCAAATGCAGGTTATTGTGGCGTTGGTGAAATGTGGGGTAACTATGTAGGTGCTCTTTTTAGAAAAGAATATTTTAATGAAGCAGGATGGTCTTTTTTCAATCACGATGAAGATTGGTATAACCCTGGATTTTTAAGAAAAGTAGATTCTATCCCTGACATTTCACTATCTGACATTTATAATTGTCTTACTCCAACTACAACTACATTTTCAGAATTGATAACACAATTAAAAGCACGCACGATACATGATAATGACATTGATTCTGCATTTATCTTTTATAAAGATTGGCCTTAATAAAATAAATATTTAAAAAAAATAATGTCATGAAATATATTAAATTATTAACCTCAAACAAATTAAAGATTATCATTTATTTATTATTGATTTTAAGTTGTTTCGGATGTGATTTATTTGCATGGGATCGAACGGACATGATTTATTATGTTACGATTAAAAATGATACACAAGATACTATTAATATCGAAATTGGAGATGGAGGAATGTATACATATTATGCTACCTTTATGCCTGACTCTTCGGAAGTATTTAATTCAAAGGAAATCAGATATGATAAAGAAAAAAAGATTGATATTAAAAAAGTATTTGCTGATGCTGATAGGCAATGGTTGTCAGGATTTAAAGTATATAGACATGATAGTTTATTGGTTAATTGGGAAGGACCTCCTCGTGAAATGGGAACGGAAATACATCATTTTTATAATTACAGTTCATGGAAATGTTATGAAACTTCGAAATGGGAAGGTGTAGTATTGTTTACAATAAAAGATTCGGATTTAAAATAATTGCTTTAGCACAAAGCAAACCCTATAATAATGACACCCATCCAACAGCTTAATAAAAATGAATTTATTAAAAATATGCTCATATATGTTTGATTAAATGCATATTAAAAAATATTTCGACAAATTTTCTTAAATATAAAAATTTATTATACTTTTGACAAAAATTAAGATAGAAAACCAAATAATTAAAACTTTACATAAATAAAACATCTTTATCATGAAATCGAAAGCAGTATTAATAGTCATTTTTGTTTTTTCAATGATGCTTATTCAAGCACAAAATCAAGAAGAAAAGAAAATTAAGTATTCAAATATTACCGAATGGGGATTATTGGGGAGTCCCAGTGAACGTTTTATATCATTTGAAGGTACAACCGTCAATGGATTTGCTATTGACGGACATAATTTAGGGATTGGATTAGGGATAGGATTTGGGCATGACTATGGTATTTATTGTCCTACATTTATTAATTACCGATATTACTTCAATCCATTAAAATCGTTTACCCCTCACATTAATGTCGCTCTTGGAGCAATGTCGCAGTCGGATGGAATAGGCTTTTATTCAACATTAACATCCGGTTTCCGTAGTTATAAATTTTCATTGTCATCGGGATTGTTTTTTCAAGCCTATGAAAATGGAGCAATTCCGTGGGGAATTATGATTAAGGCAGGTCTTTCTTTTTAATAGAAATACATCCTTATAAAACAAGTAAATGTATTTTAAAAAGTGAAAAAATATTCAAATATATGATGATGAAAAGAAAAAAAAGATACTTTTGCAAAAAATAAGGTATAAATTAAGATAAAAAGAGAACAAAATAATTAAAGTTTTATATAAATAAAATGTATTTATCATGAAATCAAAAGCAGTATTAGTAGTCATTTTTGTTTTTTCAATGATGCTTATTCAAGCACAAAATCAAGAAGAAAAGAAAATTAAGTATTCAAATATTACCGAATGGGGATTATTGGGAAGTCCCAGTGAACGTTTTATATCATTTGAAGGTACAACCGTCAATGGATTTGCTATTGACGGACATAATTTAGGGATTGGATTAGGTTTGGGATTAGGTGGAGATGTAGATGATGATGTGAATATTTATTGTCCTATATTTATTAATTATCGGTATTACTTCAATCCATTAAAATCGTTTACCCCTCACATTAATGTCGCTTTCGGAGGAATATCAAAGGAGAGAGCAATGGGTATTTATTCAACTTTGACAACCGGTTTCCGTAGTCGTAAATTTTCATTGTCATCAGGATTTTTCTTTCAAGCTTATGAAACTGAAATACAGTACTTTAATGATGAAGGCGATTATACTAACAAAAATGAATGGAAATTCCCGTGGGGAATCATGATAAAAGTTGGTTTTTCATTTTAAATGAAATAAAAAATTGTTATTAATAAAGCTGCTACTAAATTCCATATACCCATGATTTTTTTAATTGATAGTTGTATGGAATTTACATGCTTTATAAACATTTACTAATATAAATTGATAAGGTTATTTTTTTAACTTTTTAAGAGTTAAGGTGAAACAATTTTTTTATTTAGGATTTTGGTTTTTTAAGGTGAAATTTTTGAGAAAAAAAATTCCTTTACAAACCGTACTTTTTATCAACGACGAATGCAATCTTTCGTGTAAACATTGCTCTGTTTACAATCATACCAATCCTCATCGTAAAACTTATGAGGAAATTAAAGAAGAACTTCTTTATTCCTATAATTTAGGTTCACGTTTTGTTGATTTTGAAGGAGGTGAACCGCTGTTGTGGGAAGACAATGAATACCGCATAAACGATTTGATTGCTCTTGCAAAAAAAATAGGTTTTTTTTCCGTTACGGTTACAACTAACGGACAACTTCCATTTTCGCATCTAATCGCTGATTCTATTTGGGTTAGCATTGACGGACTACAGCAATACCATGATGAAATACGTGGCAAAGGCGTATTTGATCGTGCATGTAAAAACATAGCCGAAAGCAATTATCAAAATTTGAATATAAACATGGTTATCAATAGTAAAAACTATCATTCGGTGAATGATACCATTCGTTTTGCTAAAGACAACCCTCATATAAAAGCCATATCTCTTAATTTTTACACCCCTCACTCAGGAAAAGACGACCCTTTATTGTTGGATTGGGAACAGCGAAAAAAAGTCATTGACGACATTATTCTAATGAAAAAAAATGCTTATCCCATTATCAATTCCATAGCAGGATTAAAAAAAATGAAAAACAATAATTTTAAAAAACATTGCTGGATTTCCAACTTTATTCTTCCCGACAAATCCCGCATTAATGGATGTCCCCTTGCTGCTTCACCTATCTGCGATTATTGCGGTTATTGCATGGCAGGCGAAATGGCAAGCGTTTTTCAACTACAGCCCGAAACTATTTTTTCCGCATTAAAATTAAGAATAAAATCTATACGGAAAAAATAGATAAAAGCTTAGAACAATAAGTTTGAGTAAATCATTAAAATAACGAAGAAATGTGTTTTCTTTTTCCGATTATGCAAGAATTTTATATACATTTGCAGAATTAAAAAATAAAAATCATGCGTTGTTATCGAAAAGTAAAGAATAAGTTAAATTTTTCTTGTGCTAAGCAGTTCTTCATTTTCTTTTTTTCAAGTCTTTTTTTCATTCAATGTCAATCGCGTGAACCCGCTACCAAAGAAGAAAACGACTCTATTGTTGACCCTATTGAAACTTATTCCTTAATAAAATCAGACCCTTTGCATGGAATTACCATTGTTAGTTTAACCGAAGAAAACCCTTTGGCAATTCGAGAAAAAATTTTTGAATACGAAATTCCTGAAACTACTTTTGAAGCAAAACGAAAAAAGTTTTATGAATTATTGAATGCCTTGGAATTACTTTTTACTTTTTCCGAACACAACATTTATAATATTGTAGATTCATTGAATTATATGGCAGCCCATTATTTACGAAATATTTTAGAAGACCCTAAAAGTGTTAAATCTTCTATTAAGCATAAAATGTTAACGATTACGACCTCTGCCGATAAAAATTTACGGGTTTTTTCGTGGGATGAAAATGCCGGAATGTCATTTAAAACACATATTAACGTTTTGCAATACCGTACACCTAGTGGAAAATTAAAATCTTTTTTAAACGAAAGCATGCAATCCGACAATGATTATAATTTTACTCACGCAACGATTACTGCTTTTTATCGACTTAATTCTTCCAAGGACAATCCTATGTATTTAAGTTTTTTCAAAGGGTCTGATTGTAAAAATTGTTTATTTGAAGGAATAACCGCTATCAAAATCACAGAGGACAGTTTAATTTTCGACTATCCTATTTTTTGCGATAGCTTGAGTTATTTGATTTTTAACTACTCGGCTGACGACAAATTTCAGTTAAATTATAATCCTAAATCAAAGGTGTTGTATTATCAATGGATTCAATACGATGAAAACATGAATGACACTTTAAGTGAGGAGTTTATATTTTCCGATAATTATTTTTATAAAAAAGAGAAAGAATAATATGAGCGATTATAAAAAATTATTTCATTTATTACGACCTTATACTTTAAAAATAATCCTCATTGTTATTCTAAACCTTTTATATGTCTTTTTCTCTATTGTATCTATTTCGTTATTAGCACCATTTCTATCTCTTATTTTCAATCAGATTCCACAGGTAATTGAAAAACCTGCCCTTGCATTTTCTTTCAACGATTTAATGCTGTACGTGCAGTATTTGTTGAGCCAAGTTATTATTTCAAAAGGATTATTTGCAGCCTTATTTATTTTGATTTCATGTGTATTTGTTTTCTTCTTACTTAAAAATGTATTTTATTACCTTTCCACTTGGTTATTAATTCCAATCCGAGGAAATATTATAAAAGACCTACGCAATAAGATATATGCTCATATTTTGATTCTTCCCTTATCTTTTTATTCTGAAAATCGCAAAGGAGATGTTCTTACAAGAGCAATAACGGACGTGCAAGATGTTGATACTTATATTTTTCAATCATTTCAACAGCTCTTTCGTGATCCTATTAATGTTTTGCTTTTTTTATTTACCTTATTTTTTATTAATTTTAAGTTTACTCTTTTCATTTTGATTATACTTCCTCTTGCAGGATTTATTATTAACCGATTACAACGCAAATTAAAACAAAAATCTCTCGAAGCCAAAACTCATCAAAGCGAAATGCTTTCTACCACTGAAGAGAGTATTTACGGATTGCGAATCATAAAAGGATTTAATGCGATTGACAATATGTTTAAGCATTTTTCAAAATTCAATAAATCTTATAGTAAACAGATAATCAAAGTTAATCGTCGAAGAGATTTATCTTCGCCTATGAGTGAATTTTTGGGAAGTAGTGTTGTTATTTTTATTCTTCTTTTAGGCGGATATATGGTACTTGAAGGAGACAGTCGTTTTACAGCCGAAATGTTTATTACCTACATTGTTTTATTTACACAAATCATAAATCCTGCGAAAAATATTTCGGAAGCTTCTGCTAATCTGAAAAAAGGATTAGCCTCTTTTCTTCGCATTGAAACCTTACTGCAATCCGATGTAAAAATTTTTGAAAAACCTAATGCTCGAATTATCTCTTCGTTTAATAAAGAAATCGAATTTCAAAATGTTAGTTTTGCGTATGAAGAAAAAACCGTTTTAAACGATATCAACCTCATCATTCCAAAAGGAAAAACAATTGCCTTGTGCGGCAGTTCGGGTAGCGGAAAATCAACTTTAATCCATCTTTTACCTCGTTTCTATGATGTTGTAGAAGGGAGTATATTAATCGATGGTGTTAATATTAAAGATTTTAATCTTAATAGTTTACGTTCATTATTTGGGATTGTTTCTCAAGAAAATATTTTATTCAACGATACTATTTTTAATAATATCGCATTTGGGGTAAAAAATATAGACAAAGAAAAAGTAATTAATGCGGCAAAAATTGCCAATGTTTACGATTTTATAAGCGAACTCGAAGACGGTTTCGATACAATTGTTGGCGATAGAGGAATTAAATTATCCGGCGGACAAAAACAACGCATTAGCATTGCCCGAGCTATTTTAAATAATCCCCCTATTCTTATTTTAGATGAAGCCACTTCATCACTCGATTCCGAATCGGAAGCATTAATTCAAAACGCTTTGAATAAGTTGATGAAAAATAGAACTTCTATCGTTATCGCTCATCGCTTATCAACAATTGCAACTGCCGATGAAATCATTGTACTTGAACAAGGAAAGATTGTCGAAAGAGGAAATCATCAGACATTAATCGAGAAAAACGGATTGTATAGTAATCTACTTCGGACTTCTCTCTCATAGTACTTTGTAAGAAAAAAGATGCTTTTCAGCCAAGTAATTAATAAATTCTTAGCTTACTCTACGAACTTATTTTTATTTTTTTATCGAATGATAATAAAAAATAGTATACATTTGCAAAAAGCAATTTTGTTATTTATTTTTTATAAGAAATTTGTAAGGAAAATTAAGTTATAAACGGGTTAGCAATAAGTTAAAAAAACATTGATTATGAATAAATTAAAACTAATAATAGGAATTATTTTACTTTTTCCCTTATCTTCTTTCGGACAAAAAATCAAAGATTTAAATTTTGACATAAAGGATTTTCAGCAAAAAGCTAAAACGGCTGAATGGCTTTATATGTATGATATAATTGCATGGTGGACTACCGATAGCGTAATATTAGCAGATTCTACAGAAATAGCAAGACTTGGTCCTGAATGGTTTTGCTTTCAATCGGATGATAATAATTGGCATGCGATTTATGGAAAATATGAAAACGACACATTTGATTTGGTTTTTCATTATATAGTAGATACATCATTCAAAGTAAAAAGAGTTGATGAGAAAGTTGATACCTCAATACTAAATGGATATTCGAGAGCTTTACAAACAGCGAATAAACATATCAAACTACATACCGATTCAATTAATATAAGATTCAATCAATACATTAGACAGAATGAAGATAAAACCTTTGATGTGTGGTTTTTTTCAGCATTTCAACCCAATGGATGGGCGGTTTATGGAAAAGAGTTTATTTTAAAAATTGATAAAACCGGTAACAAAGTCCTTGAAGACAATAGTTATTATGACACCGATTTCCGAGGATTTGAAGTAAATGAACCGCGAGAAATATGGATTAACCAAACAAAATTCGAAAAACCAACTTTAGGATTAGTATTCTTTGTATGGTATTATAAAAAATACTTTACTTACATTAAAATTAATAATAAAGATTATATAACAACAGTCATTAAAGATAGTGATGGAAGTTATGTTTGGATGCACTATGAAAAAGATAAGAAAGAGAAGAAAAAGAAGAAAAAATAACAATTAAAGCAAATAGAACATCTTGAAAGTATCAAGGAATTAGAATAGGATATTAAAAAACTAAAAACATCAAATTAAGTTGTCATACAAAATTTTAGGAAAAATGACTTGGTCTCTATTTTATTTACAAATCATTTTATTATTGACTATAATATGGATAATTGTAATAAAAGTATAGAAAATACTGCTCACAACAGCGGTTTTACGTCATACAAGCTGACGTACAAACTTAGAATTTTGTGCTTTTTTCAAGTTCAATCCCGTATTGAAAGTAAAGTGCTTCTAAATCTACATATTGCACCACGCTATCAACCGTTGTCACCATTATAAAAAACAATTTAACACATAAAATATGAAAAGATTAATAATAATTACATTTTTAGCAATTACTTATTTTGCTCAAGCACAGGAATTGCCGTCCATACCTGCCAATGGTTTTGCTTTCCCTTTGGGAAGTAAATTTACAATTAAGTTGATACCTACCGATTCCGTTAACTTTGATTATTCGGTACTGTCTTTTGAACCTTTTGAAAAAATAGTAGATACATATAAAAAGGATAAATTATTCAAGAAAAAAGGTCAAGATAGTACTATTGTTTTTTACTTTTGTCTAGGAACACATGGAAAAACAAAGCAAGAAAAAGATAAAAACATGAGAGTGCTCTTAATCATGAAAAACTATTCAAAAGAAGCATTAAATTACACTTCTGAAATTCAATTAAAAGAAGATGGAGAATATCAAGAAACGTCAAATGTAGGTGCATACCCCGGTGCAATAGGAACAGAAATTTGGCCCTATATGATTTATTCTATCGGGTTGAGAGAGTTTAGAAAGTTTGGTTCCGATACAGATTTTACAGAAATAGTAGAGAGCGAAGAGAACAATCTTAAAACAACAGCAGAAATAGAGAATGCTTTTCGTAATCGGTTTCAGCTTATTTTGTCCGATTTAGGTAAGTTGCAGTTAAATGATGTGATTTTAAAAGAACATGAATGGGGTGGAGTTGATAATATGCCCGAATATAATCGTAGTATAGCAGAATCATACTATCCAAATCCCAATAAATTTCCATTAGATACATTTAAAGAATATTCATATAAAAGTTCACTGATTGAAAATTCAATTATTTATTACGCAACAAAGGAAAACGGATTAATTAGAGTTGTATCCCTTAATTGGGAAGAGCCATTTTTTATTAATGAAGAGTTAGAAAATGAAGTAAATGAAACACTTCGAAATCAATTAGTCTTTTTGGAAAACATGATTGTACAAGAAGCAGGAAAACATATTGATTCCGAAAAGGAAGAAAATTATATATCAAAAACTTGGAAAACTGCAAATGGACTTACAATTTACTTAGAGCATATGAAAAGCTTTGAAAGAATTAGAATGATAATTTATAAAGATTAACACAACAAGCTATATTTAATTTTAGAAACACTGTATATTAATAACAAAAACAACATAAAAATGAGAAAGAAGATTAAGACAATAGGACTCATAATGTTCATAATAATTGGACAAATCACTTATGGACAAAGCAATAGAGAAAAAGCTCTTGAAAAAGGGATAACAGCCATCCAACTAATGGATAACGGCAATATTAATGAGAGCATAAAACTTCTAAAAGAAGCTCAAAAACTTGACCCGGATAGACTTGCCTATCCTTACGAATTGGCTTATGCACATTATTTAAAAGAAGATTACAAAAAAGCAATTAAAATACTTGAAAAACACATTAACCATAAAGAAGTAAATGAAAGGCTATTTCAGCTATTAGGAAACAGTTATGACATGATAGGAAAATCGGAAAAAGCATTTGAAATCTATGATAAAGGACTTGAAAAATTCCCAAATTCGGGTATGATTCATTTGGAAAAAGGCAATGTTTATTGGGGAAAAAAGGAATATATCGAGGCTCTATCGTTTTATGAAAAAGGAATAGAAATTGACCCTGCATTTCCATCTAACTATTACAGAGCAGCTTTGATATATTGTAATTCGACAGAGGAAGTTTGGGGTATGATTTATGGAGAAATTTTTATGAATTTAGAGCGTAACAGTAAAAGGACTGCGGAGATAAGCAAACTTCTTTTCGACACCTATAAAAAAGAAATAAAATTTACTTCAGACACATCATTTTCAGTAAGTTTTAGTAAGAATGCATTGATTAATATTACGGATTTACAAGATTCAGGAGAAATAAAACTTCCATTCGGAATTGGAATTTATGAACCGACTTTAATGCTTGCAATGATTAATGAAAAATCAATTGATTTAAATTCACTTGATAGAATACGCACAAATTTTGTTGAAATATATTTTAAAAACGGAAACGATAAAAAATATCCGAATATTCTCTTTGAATATCAAAACGAAATATTAAAAGCCGGACACTTAGAAGCATATAATCATTGGATTCTAATGAAAGGTGATGAAGACGCTTTTGATGCTTGGTATTCTTCAAATCCGGAAAAATGGGATAATTTTGTAAAATGGTTTACCGACAATAAATTAGAACTTGACAATTCAAATAAGTTTTATAGCGGACAATATTAAAAATGCCCTATAACAATATAAACAAGACATATTAAGTTTTAACAAAAAGGACAAAAAAAACAACAATATGAAAAGATTAATAATTATTTTTTTAATTACATCGGGATTATTTCTCTCTTGCGGTAAGATTATCTTTAGAGAAATTAAATGTAGAAACTTCCAATTAAAAGGAGAAAATTACTGGTTCCCTCTATATGTAGGCGATTCCGTTGTTTTTATTAATCCATCAACAAATGCACGTAAGAAATATATAGTTGTAAACAAGTATATATCTCATAGAACAGAATATATTTCCGATACAGGTTGCGGATGTTTAGATGTTTCCGGAATGCTTTTAACGAGTGGCTCAGATTCGTTATGGTTTAAAAATGAGTTGAGATATGTTGAAGATCAAAAAGGAAATTATTACGAAGACATCATTTTTGTAATAAAAAATAAAAAATCAGGTTTTTTTGAAACAGAACGTACAAAATTGAATACGTATTCTTTAGATTCAATCAATTTTACAGACGTTGAGTTGTTTGAATGTAAAGATTGTAAGGAAAATTTGAAAGTAAAGAAAATGTATCGCGTGAGAAATCTTGGAATAATCTCATTTGAATTAGTAAATGGAGAGGTTTGGATTAACGAAAACCTAAGTAAAACAGGATTAACAACGATGGATTCATTTGAATACTCTGAGAATACATGTGAATAAAATTTTGACTAAAAATGAGTGCTTTTTCAGAAATTTGTATTTATGAGGTAAAACCTGACAAGGTGGATGAATTTGAAAAATTGATTGGAGAAGTTGCAAAACATCATCAATCTTTTGAAGGTGTAATTGATGTAAAATATATCAAAAGAACACATAGACAAAAGGACTTTAATTCGGTAAAAAACGGAGAACCTGCAATCCGACTGACAAGAAAACCGGAAAGCGTAACTTATGTTTTATATTGGGAACTTGAAAACGAATTGATTCATGCCAAAGCAACAAAATCCGGATTAGAAAAATTTTACAAACAATTCAACCGATGTTTAACAACAATGCCAAAAATAATACTTGGAGAGAAAATAAAATAAAACACAACCGCTCAACATCGCATATAAAGATAATCAGCAACTTTTCATACCTCAAACCATTAGCACTCATTGTAAAACCTTCATCGCTTATCGTATTTTTTGCAAACTTATTCGCTATTTATTTTTTAATCCCTTTTTTGTGTAATTTTGTACATTATTAAAAATTATTCCAAATATAATAAACAGAAAAATGACCCAAGAATTAACCAATAAAGACCGAAAAGTTTTAAAATATGAAAAACGCATAGGTTACGTGCTTGGCGGACTTATACTTTGCTTTGGCGGACTGTTTAACTTATTTTATTTTTTACTGATTAAATCCGATTATAATTATTTGTTAGTTCTTTTTATTAACCTTGGAGTTATACTTTTATCCTATTTGGTTTGTAGAAAAATTAATCTTAAAGTAAATCGCGATTTAAAAGCCAATACTAAAGAACTACTAAAGGAAAAAATTGCCGAGAAAGTTGAAGAAAAATCTTATGAAGCCGGTAGTGGAACATTATATATTCCGGGATTAGGAGATTCGTTCCCAAAATTATGGGGACAAAAAATGAGAGAAACAAGAAAATACTATTTTGTTACTGATAGCAAAAAATACGAAGTTGAAAAAGAGGTCTATGATAACTTCAACGAAAATATGGATTTTTATGTCCATTTTGCAAAACATAGTTATATAATTTTAGACTTTTCAAAAAATGAATAAATACTGTACTATATAGGCATTGACAACAATAAAAATAAATATAAATATAAAATTAAAGACTTATGAAAAGATTATTAATTTTTACAACGACAGCTTTAATCCTTTTATCCTGCTCAACTTCAAAAAAGACGTCAAGTGAAACATATGATAATTTAAAATTAAAAACACATGAAAGTCGAAATTTAAGAACATATGGAAGTCCAAAATTAAAACAAGAATTAATAGATGACTATACGTTTAAAATCACTCAGTACAGCCAAGACAGCACCTATGGTTATACTGAGGAAAATCCCGTTATGGTAGGTGGCGTTTCCGAGGGACCAAAAAATCAAAGAAGATTTTTAAATGCTTTATCCGGACCCAATGGTGAAAGGATAAAATATTATCGAATTGGTAGCTGTTGTCCATTTGAAACTGAAAATAGCGCATGGGGCGGAATGTTAGATAAGTATGATGTTACATATGAAGGATTAGAAAAAAGCCTGATTATTTATATCAATTTATATGACTCAGACACATTAAAAGTTCCTGTCGGGTTAAAATTGAAATATTAATTAACGACATTTGAAACAAAGCATAGTTAAATTTGTAAATTATAGTTATAATAAAAAAATAGAATATGAAGAAAATAGCATTAGTATTGATTAGCATATTGAGTATTAATTTGTTGCAAGCTCAAATAAAAGCAATTACCGAAACAGGTGAAGAAGTAGTTTTATACGATAATGGAACATGGAAATATCAGAATGAAAATCAACTTTTAGAGATAGAAATTCCAACCAATCCAGTTCCATTTGAAAAAAATAAAGAATCATCTTTTTTACTGAAAAGTAAAAAGTTAAATATCGGTATTTATATCAATCCCAAAAAATGGTCTTTTAAAAAAGCGAGTGATAATCCGGATGCAGAATATGAATTTCAATTAAAAGATGAGGATTTATATGGCATGCTTATAACTGAAAAAGTTGAAATCCCTCTTGAAACAATGAAAATCATTGCATTAGAAAATGGAAAAACAATTGCCCCTGATTTAAAAATTGTAAAAGAAGAATATCGATTTGTAAATGGGTTAAAAATTCTTCTTCTTCAAATGGACGGAACTATACAAGGAATTAAAATTTCCTATTATGGATATTATTTTTCAAACACTAAAGGAACAATTCAATTTATAACATATACTTCACAAAATTTACTGGAAAGTTATAAATTCGAAAGTGAAAAATTACTGAACGGACTCGTTGAAATAAACTAAACACAACAATATAAGCGAGGTTTGTAGTGAATTAAAAACGAAACAATATGAGAAATTGCGGATATCGAATGGCAGATTTTTCGAAATCAAAAATCATTATGAATAACGCAAACAAAACAAGTTTTACAAGATATATTACAACAATAAAAATAAAATTACAAATATGGAAGAAAAAAACGAAATGCTGATTTATCAGTCCGATGACGGTAATATCAAAGTAGATGTACTATTTACCGATGAAACAGTGTGGCTTACGCAAGAGCAGATATGTATTTTGTTTGGCAAGGCAAAATCAACCATTAGCGAGCATATCGCCAATATTTTTGAAGAAAGAGAATTACAAGAAGCACTGGTTGTTCGGAAATTCCGAACAACCACTCAACACGGAGCAATGGCAGGTAAAACACAAAGTCACTATGTAAATTTCTACAACCTTGATGTCATTATTTCGGTAGGTTATCGTGTGAAATCGCTACAAGGTACACAATTTCGCATTTGGGCAACACAACGACTTCGCGACTATATTATCAAGGGTTTTGCTCTGAATGACGAACGTTTTAAGTCAGGGTCTTCAATGAACTATTTTAAAGAACTTCTTGAAAGAATCCGCGAAATACGACTATCGGAACGTATTTTTTATCAACAGATTAAAGATATTTATGCTACGAGTATTGACTATAATCCGTCAGATGAAATTACTGTTGCATTTTACAAAGAAATACAAAACAAGCTTCTTTGGGCAGTAAGTGGAAAAACAGCCGCCGAATTGATTTATTTCCGTGCCAACGCATCGCTTCCGCAAATGGGATTGACTTCAACAGCTATTCCTAATAAAGTTAGAAAAAAAGATATTGAAATAGGGAAAAATTACCTAAACGAAGATGAAATCCGCTTATTAAAGCTCATTGTGGAACAGTTTTTGGCATTTGCTGAAACTCAGGCTACGCAACACATTCCCATGTATATGAAAGATTGGATTGAACGTCTAAAACAAGTTCTTTCGATGAACCGTCAAAATATCTTAGAACATGCAGGAAGCATCTCTCACGATTTAGCACTACAAAAGGCAAATGAAGAGTACGATAAATATAAAACAACACAAAAGCAAATAGAACATCTTGAAAGTATCAAGGAATTAGAACAGGATATTAAAAAACTAAAAACATCAAATTTTAATACTAATCAAAATAAAAACAATATTAACTAAATAATAAAACATGTTATTAATATTCGACATTGGCAATACAAATGTTAAAGTTGCCCTATTTGAATCAGATAAGTTATTACAGCATTGGCGGCTTAATACCGACCAAAATTGCACCGGTAATGAATATTTTACGTTGATTAATACCCTGTTTAAAGATTACAATCTGAATGTTAAACAGATTACCGACGTTGTCATAAGTTCGGTAGTACCTCAGTTGATAGGAGCTTTTGTAATTGTAACACAGCGTTTGTTAAACAAAGAACCGCTTATAATAGGTCCTGATATGTACCACAAACTGCCGGTAAGCATACCGCCCACTGCCGTGTATGAAATAGGTACGGATTTGCTTTGCGATGCGGTGCAAGCATGGGAAACTTATCACCAAGCTTGTATTGTAGTAGATTTCGGAACAGCTCTCTCTTTTGTAGCTGTAGGCAACAACGCTAATATTTTGGGTATAGCCATAGCACCCGGCATTGGTACGGCTTTTAAATCGCTGTTTAGTAATACTGCACAACTTCCGTCGGTGCCGTTGGAAATTCCATCCTCAAGTTTGGGTATTAATACCACAATGTCCATTCAAAGCGGTATCATGTTTGGTTATAAAGGATTAATCGAAGGTATTATTAATCAAATGAAAGCAGATATGCAAAAACAGGAAAACATCAAGCCCGAAAGTATCATTACCATAGCCACAGGAGGACTCAGTAGTGTACTAATGCCTATAACAACAATATTCGACAAGATTGATAAACAGCACACCCTCAACGGATTATATGCTATAGCAAAATATGCGTTAAAATAGGGACAAATTGTCCCCAGGTAGATATGAAAAACCCGCTTAAAATAAAGAAGAAAATGAGTTGTCCTCAATTCTGGGACAACTGAAAACGCTCTTTCATAAACTATAAAATAATGTTGAAAAAATCTTGCATTTTTAAAAGCATTTATTTCATTTGATTTATTCTTTTTTTGCAAAAAATTGTACTTTTGCAAAAAATAAAAAGCATGTATGAAAGGTATTAATTCTTCCCTCTTCGTAGAAACTATAAAAAAGAGCCAATGGCTTTACCCTGTTGTTATTGCACTCTGTTTTATGCCGTTTATCTCGCCTGCCGTAGCATTGTCAATCGGTTTGGTATTTTCCTTTATCGGCATTAAACACGACAGCCTGCACAAATATACATCCAAAACTTTGCAAGCATCCATTGTTTTAATGGGATTTGGCATGAGTTTAACTGATGTAATTGCATCGTCGAAAACGGGATTTATAGAGACCATTATTTCCGTTACCGTTGTAATGTTTTTAGGCATAGCACTTGGAAAACTCTTGAAAGTGGAGAAAAATACTTCCTTGCTTATCGCTTCGGGGACAGCAATTTGTGGTGGAAGTGCCATTGCAGCCGTTGCACCCATTATCAACAGCAAAAATTACCAAACCTCATTCGCTCTGATTGTTGTCTTTGTGCTGAATGCGGTGGCTCTTTTCATTTTTCCGATTATAGGACACCAATTGGGATTAAGCCAAGAAGCATTTGGCAATTGGGCTGCCATCGCCATTCACGATACCAGCTCAGTGGTGGGAGCCGGAGCTATTTACGGCGATAAAGCCCTGCAAGTTGCTACCACGGTAAAACTGATTCGTGCATTGTGGATTATACCATTGGCATTGATTATCGCTTTTGTAAATAAGTCGGAAGATAAAAAATCAATCAAATTTCCGTGGTTTATTCTGTTTTTCGTATTAGCCATTATTTTTGCCAATTTATTTCCTTCTATGCAAAGCAGTTACGACCATTTCAGTTGGCTTGGCAGACGCGGTATGGTAATAGCACTATTCCTTATCGGTTCTAATATAACTATTGCCGAAATCAAAAAATCAGGTCCGCGAAGTTTTATTCTCGGCATTAGCTTATGGATAATAATTTCCGTTGGTTCGTTGTTTTTTATTAACAATATAGGTTTTTAGAAAATTGCAACTAATTATATTTAAGTAAAAAAATTATAATAACATTAAAACTAATTAAAATGAATAAAAAAAGAGTTTCGCCGAAATGGATTAAACATTTAGATGAAAATGAGGTTTTTGTTTTTGGTAGCAATCTTGCCGGTGCACACGGCGGAGGTGCAGCCAAATTAGCTATGAATTGGGGTGCGGTTTGGGGTAAAGGAGTTGGTCTACAAGGACAAACATACGCAATTCCAACTATGCAAGGCGGAGTTGAAACCATACAACCTTATGTTGATGAATTTATATCCTTTGCAAAAAAACATCCTGAATTGAAATTTCTCGTTACGGAAATTGGATGTGGTATTGCAGGATTTACCGTAAAAGAAATTGCACCTCTATTTAAAAAAGCAATCAAAGAGAAAAATATTTTTCTTCCGGAAAGTTTTTATAATGAGCTGAAAGATAATCTTTAAGAAATATAAAAAAATAAATAAAAACGTCGTAGCAATGACACTGGCAAAAAAATTCCTACATAAACAACTTAATTTTATTCAAATATCTCAATCAAAGATTATCATTGGGATATTACTCGGACTATTTTTTGCTTTTACTTTTTATTCTTTTTTATACTTAGTTCGAGAAACTTTTCGTGTTCTTTCACTTACAGAGACTTACGATTTATGGATTTTAACTGACAAAGAAGTTCGTTTTTATAACCTGATTTTTGCCTTTATTTCCGTAATAATAGGGCAAGCTGTTGCCTTCTCAATTTGGTTTGACCGACCTAAAAGTATATTTGAAAAACGGAATTATATAAAAACAACAATACTAAACGACCAAAGAGCTTTAAATTTGTATTTTTTATGTTGGTTTTCAAAACTTTCCATTATCTTCGGTTTAATATTCGGACTTACTATTCCCGGTGGATTTTATGTTGTCAGCTTATATCCGGATTATAACTTCGTATTTATTTTAATTATTATTGTTCTGTTCTTACAAACATGGAATACAATGAACTTGTCTTTTAAAAGAAAAGGACAAAAATGGATGTTAATTTCAGCTGTGCTATTATCTATTATTGCTTTTGGATTTTCGAAAATTAATCTAATTGACTATAAAGCAATTAATCAAAAACTTCTTCAAAAAAACATTCATTACAGCTACAACTTAGAACTACCTGAAACAGAGAGTTATGAAAAGTTATCGGAATTTTTATCAATTAAAAACATATACATTGTCGAAACAAAAACACAGCAAGCCAATGCTGAAGCCGTAATTATTGTAGATAATAAAAAAATTATGAATTGGCAGTCTTTAAGAAGTGAATATGATGTTCATCGAATGATATATCGTTTACATATTCATAAATCAATAAAAATGGACTTTGTCAATCAAGTGAAAAAGGATTTGTCAAAATTAGGTATTTCAAAAATAGCTTATGCCGTTATTCCGACAAATCGTGAGTACAACGAAAAATATTATCAGGATTGTTCATTCCCAATAATTTTACCCAATTGGAACACTGATTCGTTAAATCTAATAACGATATATAAGGACTTAAATAAAATTCCGAATATAATAGAAGTTAAACAAATAGAATCAGATTATTTAATAAATGACTCGTTGGTTAAAAAGAATCAAATTAAGACTTTAATTAAAAATTTGATTCGACAAAATCCTAATTATATAATCAAATACCATGTAAATGACAATATTGTATTTTCTGATTATTTCAAAGTATTGACAAGCTCAAAAGAAGCTATTGATGATTTAAGAAACGAATATTCGGAAAAAAAATATTCTAAACAATATGATTTACTTGATTATGAAGAAGTAATTGAAGTAAAACAAAAATTTCCTTTTTATGTATTTGAAATTACAACTGATTTAAAAAAAAGAATTGAAATTGAATAAAATGGATACAACCCACAAATCAGGCACAACAAATTTGACAGGCATTTGTTATTAAAACATAAGAAAATGTGAAAATTTAAAAAAATAAAAGATATGAATAGAAAATCTTTAATCAAAATTTCGCTTATAGCTACGGCATTTCTTTTTTCATTGACAAGTTGTGAAAAAGAAAAAATACTAACAATATCTGAACTTCCAACTGAAATAACAGCTTATGTTTCAACACATTTCCCAAACAACACCATTACACAAGCAATAATGGAAAGAGACGGATTATCCAAAACGTATGACATTTTACTGTCTGAAAATATAAATTTAGAGTTTAACCGCAAGAAAGAAATTATTGAAATTGACGGAGAAACTCAATTGCCAAACTCTGTTATCCCCGAAAAAATCCTGCAATATGTTACCGTTAATTATCCGACTAATTTTATTACGGATTGGAAATTAGATGGTAAAAATCAAGAAGTTCAACTTGATAATGGGCTTAATTTAGAATTCAATATGAAAGGCGACTTTCTGAGAATAGACAGCTAAAAAGCCGAAAAGCAACAAAGTCCGACATTATAAGGATTTGCAGAGGATATTCGAACGTTCTATCTCGTATTAATTTTTATGTATATTGATACGAGATGTATAAATAAATTTTTAAAAAACATATATAATGACAGAACTATTAGAACAATATCCTTACCTATTGCCCATTATGATTTTTTTTGGGCGTATTTGCGATGTTACATTAGGTACATTGAGAATTATCTTTGTTTCCAAAGGAAAAAGAACGATAGCACCGATTATCGGTTTCTTTGAAGTGTTTATTTGGATTGTGATTATTTCTCAAATTTTAGCAAGAGCCAACGATTTAGTAGCTTACCTCTCTTACGCAGCCGGTTATGCTACAGGAACTTATGCCGGCATGCTGATAGAAAGCAAATTGGCGTTTGGGGTGCTGTTATACCGAGTTTATACCAGAAAGAATGGTCGCGAGTTGGTAAGTATGCTCAGTAAAAACGGATTCGGAGCTACTTTGGTTCATGCCGAAGGCTCGATAGATAAAGTTGATGTGATAGAAACGATAGTATCGCGTCAGAAAATGAAAAAGGTAGAATCGCTCATCAATGACTTTGACGAAAATGCGTTTTACGTAACCGAAGATGTCCGTACAACTCAAAACGGTATTTTTCCAAAAACCGCCAATGTCTTCCAACGATGGAGACCGGGAAAATAAAAATATATTGATTTATTGTTAATGAAAATTAAAAAAAGAAAAATAGAATGACAGTAAAATCACCTTCTTATCAGTACAATGTGGGATATGCACTAAGTGGCGGAGGAGCACTCGGATATGCTCATTTAGGCGTGTTAAGTTCGTTGGAAGCTCGTGGTGTAAAACCCGAAATCATTGCCGGAACGAGTGTAGGTTCTCTCGCCGGTGTTCTTTATGCAGACGGATATTCGCCCAAAGAAATTTTTAAAATTTCAGAAAACATAAATTTCAAACAGTTAATAAAAATAACCAAACCTAAATCGGGACTTTTCAAAACTACCGGTATCACTAATTTTTTACACAAACACCTACGAGCAAAATCATTCGAAGAGCTCAAAATCCCTTTTATTGCTGTTGTAACCGATATGCAACACTCTCGCATGCACACCTTTTCTGAGGGGAAAGATTTAATAGAAGCAGTAGTAGCATCGTGCAGCATTCCCATCCTTTTTGAACCACAAAAAATAGATGGTAATTACTACTCTGATGGTGGAATTTTTAAAAACCTGCCGGCATCCGTCATTAGAGACAAATGCCGATACATTATCGGTAGTAATGTTATACTAACGGAGAAACTTGAAGAGCCACTGACAATGAAGTCCGTATCCGAACACACTTTCAAAATGCTGTCTAATGCCAGTGCGTCAGAAGATAGCAAGCTCTGCGATATTCTCATTGAAGTTCACGGATTGGAACAGATACAAATATTTGATTTTAGCAAAAAACAGCAACTGATAGAGATAGGAAAATCCGCTGCCACACTCAAATTAGATAAAACAGATGCCAAAAAAGTTTTAGCAAATTGTATAAAACATAATAATTGATAAGAAAAAATTTTAAAATCATCATAAATCTTTAAAATATGGATAAAAAAAATAGTATCAATAACTCACCGCAAAAACCGGGTATTAATTGGAGAAGTTTTTTTTGGACTATTGCCATACTTCTAATACTCAACTCTTTGGTATTCCCTTACCTATTTAAACCCAAAATTATTCATACAACCTACAGTACTTTTATCAACAAACTTGATTCGGGATTAATAAAGCAGGTAAACATTGATGGGAATAAAATTTCTTTTACCACAATAAGCGATACAGTCAATAAGAAAGAGGTCATTTATCAAACCGGTAAAATGGACGATGCCAATTTAGTTGACAGGCTATTATTGGCGGACAGTCCCAACAAAAACGGAAAAATTGAATTTAACGAAACCATTCCTCGTGAAAATTCGTCCATATTAAACTTCTTGCTTTTCTGGGTATTGCCCGGAGCTATTTTCTTTTTTATTTGGAGAAATGCAATGAAGTCAATGAGTGGAAAGTTTGGAGGCAATTATATGAGTTTTGGAAAAAACAAAGAGAAAATTTATGCTGAAGACGAAATAAAAACCACCTTTGCCGACGTTGCAGGACAAGAAGAAGCAAAAGATTCGTTGAGCGAAATTATTGATTTTCTGCACAATCCTAAGAAATACGCTAAAATAGGAGCTACGTTACCCAAAGGAGTGCTGTTAGTAGGTCCCCCGGGAACCGGTAAAACTCTTATAGCCAGAGCAGTTGCCGGTGAAGCAAAAGTACCGTTTTTTGCCCTTTCCGGTTCTGAATTTGTTCAAATGTTTGTGGGAATGGGTGCTGCTAAAGTACGAGATTTATTCAGCCAAGCAAATAAAAAAGCACCTTGCATTATTTTCATCGATGAGATTGATGCCATAGGCAAAAGACGTGACGGAATGACTACCAACGACGAACGCGAACAAACGCTTAACCAACTACTTTCCGAAATGGATGGATTCAACGGACAAAAAGGCGTTGTTATTCTGGCGGCGACCAATCGCCCTGAGAGTTTAGACAAAGCATTGCTTCGTCCCGGTAGATTCGACCGACGAGTTCAAATGGAACTTCCCGATTTGGAAGGAAGAAAAGCGATTTTACAAGTGCATTTAAAAAAAGTAAAACACGAAGAAATAGATTTGGATTTGATTGCACGAGCCACATCGGGTGCATCGGGAGCCGAATTAGCCAATATTGTGAATGAAGCCGCTCTGAGAGCTGTCAGAAACAATAGCAATAGCGTAACAACAAACGATTTGGAAGAAAGTATCGAAACCGTTATCGCCGGAGCAAAACGCAAAGGAAAAGTAATTTCCGACGAAGAAAAACGCATAATTGCTTATCACGAAATCGGTCATGCTATGGTTGCCGCAAAGCAGTCGCATTCGGCACCGGTACATAAAATTACCATTATCCCCCGCACATCGGGAGCGCTTGGCTACACCATGCAGATTGATGAAAGCGAACGCAACTTATATAGCAAAGAAGATTTGAAAAACAGAATAGCCACACTTACCGGAGGACGTGCAGCCGAAGAAGTGATTTTTAATAAAATTACTACAGGAGCTTCGAACGATATCGAGCAAGCTACAAAAATAGCCCGTGCTATGGTTACTCGCTTCGGAATGAGCGAAGAGTTTGATATGGTGGCGTTGGAAACCATAAACAATCCTTATTTAAGCAACGATACATCTTTGAGTTGTTCACCTGAAACAGCAGCTCAAATTGACGATGTTGTGCTTGCGATTGTGAAAAAAGCTCACGAAAAAGCAAAAAACATTATTCGTGAAAATGAAGCCAAAATGCACGAACTATCGGAATATCTTCTTAAAAAAGAAACTATAACCGGAGAAGAATTTATGAATATATTAGAAAATAAAAATAAATAATAATATAATTATGATACGAATGTTTAATAAAACAAAAAAAGCCATTAAACGATGGTATTTAATGCTCATTGTAGGAATAATATTCTTAATTTTAGGAATTTGGACAATAACTACACCATTAAGTGCTTATGCAGCTTTATCTACGGTATTTGCTTTGGGATTTATTATTATCGGAATTACTGAAATCGGTTTCGCTTTGGACAATAGGCACCAATATTGGGGCTGGTCATTAGCTTTAGGTATATTAAGTGCCTTAGTTGGTTTACTGTTGTTGCTTAATCCGGCTGCATCAATGGTTACTTTGCCGTTTTATGTGGGATTTACCTTACTTTTCCGCTCTATATCGGGCATGATTTCGGCATACGAAATGAAACAATACGGTATTTTAGATTGGGGTATACTGATGCTAGCCGCCGTTTTAGGATTGATTTTTTCGTTTATTCTACTGTGGAATCCCGTATTTGCAGGAATTAACATAGTTGTCTGGACAGCAATAACATTTATCGTTTTAGGAGTTTACACCATTTATTTTTCCTTTGAATTGCGAAAACTCAATAAAATAATCAACGAAGAATAAAATATTTTCTATTTTGTTAAATAATCAAAAAACAGTTGCAATCTATTTTAGGCGGTAACTGTTTTTTTATATAAGTGTTAAATTCACTTGAAATTTTCTTAAAAAAAAGAAAAAAATGATTACATTTGCACTTTAAAAATAAAATACATAAATTACCATGATTTTACCTGACATACTACGAGATACTAATTACAGATTAACACAATTTAGTACGGATAAAATAAACGAACTTGAAGAAAATATTATAATTCGAAAAAATGAGGACAAAGTTGAATTTTATGTCAACTGCCTTGTAAGAAATAAAGAAATAAAACTTACACCCGAAGAAGTTATCCGACAACTTTATGTAATGGTATTATCCCAAGATTTAGCTTATCCTGTTTCGAGAATGGAACTTGAATATGCCGTATCATTCGGCAGAGAAAAAAAACGGGCAGATATTGTAATTTTCGATAAAGACAAAACTTCCGCACCTTATATAATAATTGAGCTTAAAAAACCGAAACTAAAAGACGGAAAGGAGCAACTAAAATCGTATTGCAATGCAACGGGTGCACCCATCGGAGTTTGGAGTAACGGAGATTCAATATCTTATTATCACCGAAAAGACCCCAATTATTTTGAAGATATTCCCAATATTCCGAGAGCCGACCAAAAACTTTCAGACATTTTAGAAGAGCGATGGACAATTGACGACCTAATTAAAAAAGACAAATTAGTTACCGAACGTAAATCGCTAAAAGACCTAATTCTTGAAATGGAAGATGAAGTATTGGCTAATGCAGGTGTTGATGTTTTTGAAGAACTTTTTAAACTGATTTTTACAAAGTTATATGATGAAATGGAGAGCGGACGCAACCGTACTCGTCATTTGGAATTTAGAAATTACGGCGATACTGAAACCGAATTAAAAAACAAACTTCAAGGACTTTTCGACAATGCCAAACTAAAATGGGAAGGAGTTTTCACAGACGATGCAAAAATAATGCTTACACCTTCACACCTCTCTATTTGTGTATCTTCACTTCAAGATGTTAAACTTTTTAATTCAAACCTTGACGTAGTTGACGAAGCCTTTGAGTATCTGATAAATAAAAACAGCAAAGGGGAAAAAGGACAATATTTTACGCCACGTTATGTAATTGATATGGCTGTAAAAATGCTAAACCCAAAGAAAAATGAAACAATGATTGATACAGCCGCAGGAAGTTGCGGCTTTCCTGTTCACACCATTTTTTATGTTTGGGAACAGATAATGAAAGAAGAAGGCTTGGACAAAAGTCATCTCTTTACACTCGAAAGCAAACCGGCACGTTGTACCGATTATGTACAGCAAAAAGTATTTGCCATAGATTTCGATGAAAAAGCCGTCAGAGTTGGACGAACTTTAAACCTGATTGCCGGTGACGGACAAACCAATGTACTTCATTTAAACACTTTAGACTGGGAGCGTTGGGATGAAAAAACCGGAAGCGATGATGATACTATTGCAGGCGACAGGGATTGGATAGACGTGTATAATGTCGGTTGGAAAAAACTCAAAAAACTACGTGTCGACAAAAACAGTAACCGAGATTTTAATTTTGATATTCTTATGGCAAATCCGCCATTTGCAGGAGATATAAAAGAAAGCCGAATACTTGCCAAATATGAATTTGGAAAAAAGCCCGATGGAAAATCTCAGACTAAAGTTGGTAGAGATATTTTATTTATCGAACGCAATCTTGACTTTTTAAAACCGGGTGGTCGTATGGCTATTGTTTTGCCACAAGGACGTTTTAATAATAGTAGCGACAAACGAATAAGAGAATTTATTGCCGAAAGATGCCGTATTTTAGCAGTTGTCGGTTTGCATGGCAATGTATTTAAACCACATACAGGAACAAAAACAAGTGTTTTATTTGTGCAAAAATGGGACGACAAACTTTGTCCGAAAGTAGACGATTACCCTATTTTCTTTGCCACCATGCAAGAACCAAGCAAAGACAATTCAGGCGATAAAATATTTGTTCGTAAAAAAGACTTCCCAAATTCTCTAACAGAGGTAACATATAAGAAAGAAGAAGTAGACGATGTTGTAGTAGACCATTACCAAACAACACCAAGCGATTTAGAAGAATATTTGCTTGACTCTCACGGACATTTAATAGTAAAACACGACCTTTTTAATCACGACGGTTTAACCCAAGACGGAATAGCAGAAGCATTTATAGAATTTGCCAAAAAAGAACAACTAAGTTTTTTTTAGGTTGCCCTTTCAACAAAGAAAAATATATAAAATTGTTGGAAGGGCTTGCGGTTAGAGAGGTGTGTGTTTCTGAGCCACTTAACACAGAACTATTTCGTTTGGAATCTGAGTTTTATACAGCAGAAACTTTTGAATTAGACAAGTGGTTTATTGGTTCAGAAATCATTGATTTTGTTCAATATGGAACGTCTGAAGAACTAAACGAGGAATTTAATGGTTACCCCATCTTAAGATTAAATGAGTTTGATAGTGCTTTTATTGGAAATCCTTCAAAGTATTGTAATCTTATTGATAAGTCAACATATGAATCCTTAAAATTGAAAAAAGATGATGTTCTAATTTGCAGAACAAATGGTAATCCTAAGTTAGTTGGCAAATCTGCTTTAGTTCCTCAAAATTACGAATTTGCCTATGCTTCATACCTATTTAAAATTCGTCCTAAAAGTAAACTAATTAATTCAGCAACATTAGTAACCTACTTGAATTCAAAATATGGTCGCCTTGAGATTGAAAAATATTCAATGGCTAGCAATCAGGTGAATTTTAGTCCCGCAAAGTTCCGTGAATTAAGAATACCTGATTTTGGTTCCATCTTAAATGAGACAATTGAACGTTCTGTATATAAATCATTTTCATTACTTGAGGAATCCAAAACTAAATACCAACAAGCCGAAACCCTTTTACTTGAAGCCTTAGGTTTAACTGATTTTGAGCCAAGTAGCGACCCAATAAATATCAAAAGTTTTAAAGAATCATTCTTAGCAACTGGTAGGTTAGATGCGGAATATTATCAGAAGAAGTATGAGGAAATAAATAATCGCTTGAAACAATTTAACTATTTACCGTTAGGACAAATTGTAAAAACCAAAAGAGGAACTTTTGTTTCGGACTCCTATTATTCAACAGAAGGCAAAATAGCCTATCTTAGGGGAGCTGATATTTCGTCTAACAAAATAACAACTACAAATATTGTTTATATTGACGCAAATAAACAATTGAGAAAAAATGATAAAGTAAAAGCTGGCAATATAGTCTTTTCATTGATTGGTTCAGTTGGGACAGCAGCTCTCATTACTGATGAGTTTGATGGTTGTGTAATTTCAAATAATTTAGGTGTTATTAACATAATCAATAAATTGATAAATCCTGTTTACCTTCTTTTGTATTTAACGAACACTCAAATAGGTGGTTTATTATTTGCTCAACAAGAAATGAGAACAGCTCAACCTAAAATTTCTGACAATAATATTCAAGATTTTCCTATACCATTACTTGCTGACGAACATCAGCTGAAACTAGCACAATTAGTTGAAGAAAGTTTCCGTCTTAAAAAAGAATCGGAACAACTTTTAGAAACAGCTAAACGTGCCGTTGAAATTGCTATTGAGAAAGATGAGAACGCAGCATTACAGTTTATTGAAAATGCCAATGTATAAAAATCTAATATTCATACTTCTAAAATGAATCCAAAACTTAACAATATCCCCCTACTCGGCAAATCCGTATCTTTTATCGCAGTGATACTTAAAGGCTTCGGACAGATAATGCTTCAAGAAAACAGCATTACGGGTTTACTCTTTCTGATTGGTATTTTCTACGGCTCGCCTGCTATGGGCTTTGCCGCACTTTTAGCCACCCTATGCGGAACAGGCATTGCCTATCTGCTAAAATACGACAAAGCGGAAATCAATCAAGGACTTTACGGATTCAGTGCCGCATTGGTCGGAGTGGCAGTAATGTTGTTTTTAAAACCCGTTTTTTGGGCTTGGATAATTGTCGTTATCGGTGCGGTATTGGCAGCAATGTTGCAACACTTTTTTATCAAACGCAAAATCCCCGCATTTACCCTGCCGTTTGTTTTGGTAACTTGGCTGATATTGCTTATCTGCAACAACTTTTACACCGATTTATTGGCAACACCGACACCTGCCGTCGAACATATAAGCGACTCTCTATCCGACGGATTTAAAAGTTTCGGACAAGTCATTTTTCAAAGTAGCTTGTTATCGGGTATTCTGTTTTTCTTGGCAGTCTTTATCAGCTCACCTATTGCAGCCCTTTACGGACTTGCAGCAGCAATTATTTCCGCTATTCTCTCTTTTTACTTATCTATACCGATTAATGAAATTAACTTAGGACTTTACGGATTCAATGCTGTTTTGTGTGCTATTGTTTTTGCCGGAACACAAGTTAAAGACGGTGTATGGGTGTTGATTTCGCTTGTGCTTTCTCTCGCTGTCAGCCTACTAATGTTAAAAATAGGTGTTACCAAATTAACATTCCCATTTGTACTTGCAACATGGATTACCCTATTTCTGAAAAATAGATTAGAAAAATCCAAGGCAACACCGTAATATTCAAAGATACGGCAAAGTCTACTAAATAAATTAGTCGTTTAATCTATTCTGCCATAACTATTTTGCGAAACCTACGGTTTGTGCCAGCAAAACTTGTTGATGTTCCGGTAATTGCAATAATTTATGAAGTAAATCCTTATCGAAAGCACCTCTTGCCACAGTTGCCAATCCTTCTGAGGCACAATAGAGATAAATATTTTGCGAAATATACCCGCAATTTGTGTAGGAATAATGTGAACTTGCCGCTTTTTTCGTATCGCTAACAATCAGAATATTAACCGGTGCATCGGCTACATAATCTTGTATTCCAGCACTCTTTCTATAATCGCCTTCTTTTACTAAGATGAGCTTATGTTCTTTTGCATTGTAAAAATAGATACCCTTTTTTAAAATTACATAAAGCTCTAACTCTTGACAGTTTTTAGCTGTGGGAGCCGTTCGTTTGTCTTCTCTATTAAAGCCGTTGGCAGCCCATAATAAATCAGATAATTGCTGATTCGAAAGCTCTTTTTCTGAAAATGAGCGAGCTGATTTTCTTTCATTTAATACTTTCATCAAAGCTTGTCCGCCACTCTTATTGGGGGCAGGTAATTTAATTTCTTGTGCATTCATACTATATCCTAAACAGATTAAAAAAATAAATAAAAATTGTGTTCTCATATATTATATAATTTTTACGAAACTTTAAAAAAACGAGATGTTTAACCCATGAGCAAAAATACACAATATTCTGTAATAAAACAACACAAATATAGAAACAATCCGATAGCCAAAACTATATTATTAACGGAAAAAAGACACCTGTAAAAACATAAACGTTAATTAATCTTAGAAAAATTTTTTTTAATTATTTTTCAAATTTAAATTTTATGAGAGTGTAGATTCAAAATAAATTACTAAATTTGCAAAAAAAATAATTAATATTAAATTTATTACATTAAAACGTATTCAACTAAAGAAAAGTTAAATTTGGTAGGATTAAAAGTAGTGTATTAAAGTGTGGGAGAATCAAATAGTATCAACTAATCTTCCGAATTGTGGAAAATGCACGAACAATGGTTAATAAAATGTTATCGTATTTATATTTTGAAAACGGAGATTTAATATCCATTCAAAGTTAACAAAAAATGCTATGGAAAATTTTGAAGAATACTTACGACAAGACGAACCAAACAAAGCTGAAAAAGCAAAGGTTTGGAAAACTGCTATCGGCTTACAGCAAGTTGATGGGCTGAAACCTTCTGAGTATCTTATTGACACAGCAAAGCAAAACATTGAGGGTTATATTACCATTGACGAAGTAAAATTACGTATAGACTCTTATTACGAGCAGCAAGCTGTAATAAATAACGAAAATCGCACTGAAGAAGCAGATAAAGTCTCTGCACGTATAGCCGAAATCTTAAGCGAAAACACCTTTGCATTTTCACCGGCAGAATATATTTCTATTCATCGTCGTTTGTTTCAAGGCATCTACAGCCATGCAGGAAAAATCAGAGACTACAATATCACTAAAAAAGAATGGGTGCTGAATGGAGAAACTGTTATCTATGCAAGTGCAGCAAGTTTAAAAGCTACCTTGGAATACGATTTTGAACAAGAAAAAAAATTTAAATACAAAGGTTTGTCCCAACAAGAAATTGTGGAGCATATTGCACACTTTGTATCCTACTTGTGGCAAATTCATGTTTTTGGCGAAGGAAACACACGCACTACCGCTCTTTTTCTGATAAAATATCTTCGCAAATTAGGATTTAATGAAGTGAATAACAACATATTTGCCGAACATTCATGGTATTTCCGAAATGCATTGGTACGAGCTAATTATGAAGATTTATCAAAAGGAATTTATAAAACAGAAAAATATCTTATCCGTTTTCTGTCGAATTTATTGCTAAAAGAAAATCATACACTCAACAATCGTGAACAGCACATTCATTACATAGACACTATAAATGACACTGTAAAATCGAAAATTGACACTGTAAACGACACTGTATTTAATTTGATAAAACAAAATAACCGTATAACGGCAACGGAAATTAGTGATACATTAAAAATAAGTTTAAGTACCTCAAAGCGAAGAATAAAAGCTTTAAAAGAACAGGGAAAAATAGAACGTGTTGGTAGCGATAAGAAAGGTTATTGGCGAGTGATTGAATAATGTACAATAATGTCAAAAAATGTTAATATCATGAATATTATTCAAAATAAATTACTAAATTTGCAAAAAATATTTAAAGTTATTAAACAGAATGACGTTGCCGGAAAAAAAACCGTAACTTTAATCAATACATTAAATAAATAATAAGATAATGAAAAAGATAATAATTCTGTTCTTGGCACTTTCTTCACTTTCGGTTTTCGGACAAAGTGAAGAAGAAATAATCAACAATGCAAATGATTTGATATCAAATAAAAAGTATGAATCGGCATTTAAATTACTTAACGAATTTGACCCAAGCAATGACAAACCTGATATTGTTTTGCTTAAAACAGACATTGTGTTAAATTTTTTCGTTACAAGTATTATGCATCAAGTATTTGCTTTAAAAGACATTGAAAAAAACGAAGACATAATGGATTACAGAGGACAAGAAGGCTCATTTACAATGCAAATGTTTCAAGCTGATAGCATACTTCAAAGACTTATCAAAATTTACCCTACTAATTGTAAACTTTACAAAGGACTTGCCGATTATTATTATGATGTTCATTTGAGGTATGAAGGATATTGGTTGATAGACGATAAAGAATTGCTTTCGCTTATTCAAACTAATTATCAAAAAGCAATCGACGGAAATTGTGCCGACTATTTATCGCATTATGTTTTAGGTTACATCAACCTTATCCAAGAAAAATTTGAAGAAAGCATTCCCCACTTTAAGCAATCAATCGAAATGAATAGTAATTACGCTACTTCTCACTATAATTTAGCGTATGTGTATTTTTTTACTGAGGACGAAAAAAACGCATTACATTATGCCAAAAACGCTCTTAATTTATATGAGGATAAAGAATACAAAAGCGATGCCGCACGCATGATTGCTATGATTTATATGGAACTCAAAGACAATACAAATGCTTTGACATATTGCGAAATGGCTGACAAAATTAATCCGGAAGATTATTATAACATCAGATTATTGCTTAACCTATATGTAAAAACTAAGCATGAAAAAACATTAGAAACGACAAAAATATTCTTCAATTTAGCACCCGAAAATCCGACAATTTACGATGACCTTGAAGAAATATATTTTAGCAACAGTAAAGAGAATGACCTGATTGCTTTTTACAAATCTCAATTGAACACTGTCAAAGACAATAAAAAAGTTCAAGGAAACTTGAATTTTTATTTAGGAAGAATATGCCTTGATAAAGACAAAAAACTCGCCGAAAAATATTTTCTCAATGCGAAAAAAGTTTTTAAAAAAGTATATGAAAAAGACCATGAAGTTTTCAATGCAATTGAAGAGGGTTTAAAACGATGCAAAGAATAATAAATACCGTTTTATTCATATTTTGTTTTAATCTTGTATTTGGACAAACAAATGTGCTTATTCCAAATAAAGGAATTGACGGAATATCAATTGTAATTGATTCATCAACAATTTCTGATGTAATTAAATTGTACGGAACTGATTATACTTTTTCTGAAATGAATACAATTACAAATTATTGCTACGACAAAATCGGACTGACTTTTCAAATTAACCCTTACGATAAGAACCAAATCGTTAGATTAATTTCAGTTGAATCACCTTTTAAAGCAAGAACGGAAAATGGAATTGTGCTTAATGAAAGTACAATGAAAGATGTTTTGAATACATACAATGACAAAGGCTGTTTCACATCAAAAACTTATGCTTACAATTCCCAAAATGGAATTTCTTTTTACATCAAAAAAGACTCAAATGAAAAAGGGTACAACATAGAAGAAAAAATCTACAAAATAGAAATAAAAAACAATAATTCAGGTTCTTCAATTGTTAATTTCGAATTTAATGATGAACCGGTTCAAGAAAAATTAAACAGTTTATTAGCAATTCTTCAATCGGAAAATCTTGATTTTAATAGTTTAGATAGTTTTTGGAGTAAAGAAAGTGCTTCAGAAACAAAACCTTATCGACTTAAAAAAAGGACAAGCTTTAATAGAAGAATCAAGAACAATTTATCTCAAGAAAGCACTGAATTATGGATTGCAGGTGGTTTTTATGACCTCAATATAATTAAATCGAATAACAAATTAGTTTATTTAAAACTAATAGACAATAACAAACAAAAAATACTTATTGAAAGAATAGAAAATCCGGAATTTCAGAAAACCGACTTTGACCTTTATACATACGGAACATTTTGTGGAGTAGCAGGAACACCACCAAATAAATGTAAAGAAATGCTAAAATTAGTCAATGAGAATAATTATGACCTATTGTCAAGTTGGCTAAAATCAATAAATCCTGAAATTGCTACTTATGGTTACATCGGTCTTGAATTTTTAAAGAAAAAAGGTGTTAAAATCGAAAAAACGGAATTAGAAAGAATGAAAGAATTAAGTAAATCCGAAATACAATTAAATACTTGTCAAGGTTGTAGCTTTGGAGTTACCAAAAAGATAAAAGACGTTTTAAATAATAAAAATATTAACCTAATTTATCGTTCGTTTCAACAAAACGGATGGATAAAATAACTACACCCAACATCATATATAAAATACATTCATTAAAGTTGCTGCGTTTTTCAAATTATATTCGATTTATTTTCAAAGCATTATAACTCAAGGAAATTTTTAATGCAATTATTTTTTTAAATTTAAATTTATAGGAGTGTAAATTAAAAATAAATTACTAAATTTGCAAAAAATTAAACAATATTAAATTTATTAGACAGAATGACGTTGCCGACAAAAATACCGTAACTTTAATCAGGACATCAAATATTAAATAATGAAAAAAATAACAATTCCGTTCTTGGTGCTTTTTTCACTTTCGGTTTTCGAACAAACTGAAGAAGAAATAATCAACAATGCAAATGATTTGATATCAAATAAAAAATATGAATCGGCATTTAAGAAGATATAGAGAAATGAAAGCAAATACAACAAAATATAAGGCAATAGATTTTTTCTGCGGAGGAGGCGGTATGACATACGGATTACGCCAAGCAGGTATAAATGTAATTGCCGGTGTTGATTTTGATAAAGATGCAAAAGAGACATATGAATATAACAATCCGGGAAGTATTTTTATTCAAACCGATATTAAAAATTTGGATAACGACTACTTTGAAAGACATTTTAATTTACAAAAAAACGATGACAATCTTATTTTTGCCGGATGCAGTCCTTGTCAATTTTATAGCATAATAAATTCCGATAAAGATAAATCTAAACAATCGAAAGATTTACTAATGGATTTTGCACGGTTTGTTGATTATTATAAACCGGGATATGTGCTTGTTGAAAATGTACCGGGAATTCTAACACACAAAGAGAGTGTATTACCTTCATTCCTTGAAAAGTTAAAATCTATCGGATATAATAACATTGTTTATGAGATAGTAGATATGAGTTATCACAAAATACCTCAAAGTAGAAAACGGTTTTCTTTGATTGCTGCTCGTTTAGAAAATGTCAATGTCTATTTACCGATTTCTGAAAAAAAGAGCATGGTTCTCAAAAAAGCTATCGGACAGAATAACGGTTTTCCAAAAGTTGATGCCGGACATAAAGACATAAGCGATTTCAATCATTCCGTAGCCGGATTAAGCGATAAAAGTTTACAAAGAATAAAAAAGACAAAACACGACGGAGGAAGTCGACTTGATTGGGCTAAAGACCAAGAACTTCAATTACAATGTTTTATCGGAAAGGACGATAGCTTTAAAGATACGTACGGACGTATGTGGTGGGATAAACCGGCACCGACAATTACTACAAAATTCTTTAGCATTTCTAACGGACGTTTCGGTCATCCTGAAGAAAATAGAGCTATTTCAATAAGAGAAGGAGCAACCATACAAACATTTCCGAAAGATTATGTTTTCAAAACAAAAAGTATAGCTACTGCAGCAAAACTAATAGGAAATGCCGTACCGCCTGAATATGCTCGTAGATTAGGTAAAATCATTATAAATAAATAGCATTATGGCTCAATTTAGAACAAAAGCACGCGCAGTAGATTTGTTAGGGAAAGGTCAAATCGCTGACCTACCTACGGCTATAACAGAGTTGTGGAAAAATGGTTATGATGCTTATGCAGATAATTTAAAAGCTGAAATATATCTTGATAGTTATAAATCTTTATCAAGACCATATTTCATTATTTCTGATGACGGCAAGGGAATGTCTCAAAGAGATATTCTTGAAAAATGGCTTGTATTAGGCACTGATTCAAAGTCAAGAGCACGATTGGAAGAGCGGGAGTCCGAAGAAACTCTTTGGAAGCAGCCAAGAATTAAAGCAGGAGAAAAAGGTATTGGGCGCTTATCTGTTGCTTATCTTGGACATCCGATGTTAATGCTTACGAAAAAGATAGGACATCCGCTTCAAGTAATGTTTTTTGATTGGAGACTATTGGAAAACTTCAATCTTTTTCTAGATGATATTATTATTCCGATAAAAGAAGTTTTTGATGTCAATAGTTTTGATGACGTCTTTACAGATTTAAAAAAGGAGTTTCTCAAAAACTTTGAAAATGAATTAAATTCCGATGGAGTGGAGGTGTGGGAAGAAAGTCAGTCTGAATTAAGAAATGAAATTCTTTTTTCTGTTGAGAAGGCAGTCATAGAGGATTTTTTAACTCATGATTTATTAAACAATTTAACAGATATTGAGAATCATCATGGTACAAAGTTCTTTATTTTTGAACCGATTTCACAAATCACTCAATTAACAGAGAAAGATGAAGACAATTTAGAAGATATTCGATTTGTTATCTCTAGTTTATGCGGTTTTACGAACCCATTTGAAGTTTCATCGAATGAAAGCTTGTCTGGAAAAGTAAAAACTGAATTCCCCATTCATGTAGAAAAAGGATACGACTATGACTTGCTTACTTCTCAAGGTAATTTTTTTACTAAAGATGATTTTCAATTAGCAGATGTTTTCATTGATGGAGAATTTGATGGTAATGGCTCTTTTGAGGGAAAAATTAGAATCTATGACGAAATTATATCATATTCATATACAAACCCAAGAAAAAGAGACAAGAAAGGTTTTTATGGGAAAATCCCAATAAAACTCGGATATTCTCAGGGAGAGAAAAAATCTTCTCAATTAGATGAAAATTCATTTAATAAGTTAACAGATAAAATAGCCAACTATGGTGGACTGTATATTTATAGAGACAATTTTAGAGTTCTTCCCTACGGACGTGAAAATGCAGATTTTCTAAATTTTGAAGGAAGACGGTCCCGAAGAGCCGGTACATATTATTTCTCTTATAGAAGAATGTACGGCTATTTAGATATTGCGAGAGATCGGAATCCTCATTTAAAAGATAAATCAAGTAGGGAAGGTTTGATTAATAATGCACAATATAGAGCATTTGTTAGTGATGCAACTAATTTCTTTATAGAATTAGCGGCTGATTATTTTCAAACAGAACCTAAAGAATCGTTATTTATCAACAAGAAAAAAGAAATTAATGAACGGTTTGAATCTTTGAAAGTAGATAAAGAAAGGGAGAAATATGAGAAAATTTCCTTTACAAAGTCCTTAAATGAATATCCGAATAAACTAAAAAGCTATCAGTCCGAGTATGAAGGATTGCTTATTAAATTAGAAGAAAAACTCAATCTGATAAATACCAGCTATAGTGAAGTTGAAGGTATCTTAGATAGAATTCATAAATTGGATGCAGAATACAATAATCTATTGCCAAAGGTGCCTAAACGGTATAGTCCTACAGAAACGCAGTTAGACAGATTAGACAGATATTCTGTTCAATTGGAAGAATTCAACAATAAAATATCTTTTCTGAAAAGCTCATTATTTAAGAAAGCAGAAGATAAACTGGAAATAAGGGATTTACAAATAAATTTCTCAAAGAAATTTTCAACTTGTTATGGAGAACTTGAAAGGAATATTAATGAGAATAAGACTATACTTTCTAACTCAATAAATTCTCTTTCTTCCGAATATAATCAACGGGCAAAACGTATTTTAGAAGAATTCAACTGTGATAAAGATGATTTGATAGCTAGAATTGATACAAAAGAAAAAGTATCAATATATACAAATCTTATAGAATCAAGATTCAATAAGCTTTTAGAAGAAATAAACAAAACTCTATATCCGCTTGTCAACCATATTAAGAATCTTAGATACGATTTAGACGAAGAACTGATACAGGGTGCTTATAGAGCTGAGTATGAAAAAATGAAGTTCCAATGGGAACAAATCAGAGAAACTGCTCAACTTGGAATTGCAGTAGAAATAATCGATCATGAGTTTAATCAGTTATATGCAAAAATCAATAATTCCATAAATCGTTTAAAATCCGAGAATCTATTTGAAAATTCTGAAGAATTTGAATATCTTACGAAAAATTTCAAACAATTAGAAAATAAATACGAATTATTATCGCCGTTGTATCGGATTTCAGGGGCATCAGTTAAAGATATTTCCGGAAAACAAATATTCGACTATTTGATTAAGTTTTTTGAGAATCCGATAAAAGATTATTCTATTGAGTTTATTGCAACTGAGAAATTTTCTAATCATGTTATACGTATAAAAGAACCTGTTTTACATACTGTTTTCATAAATATTATAAATAACGCAATCTATTGGTTGCGAAATTCGGTACAGAAAACAATTAAGTTAGATTATTTTGAAAACACAGATGAATTTTTAATTCTTAATTCGGGTCAAAGAATAGAAGAACATCGGTTGGAGAAAATATTTCAATTATTTTACTCAAATCGTCCAAATGGTAGAGGAATCGGGCTATATCTGGCAAAACAGAGCTTAACAGAATCCGGATTCGATATCTATGCTACAAATGATAAATCATACAATACTCTGAAAGGGGCTTGTTTTGTAATAAAACTTAATCCATAAGAAATGACATATAGTAATAAAGCTTTTGACATTGTAAAACAATCAATTAATTCAGCAATTTTTATCGACGAGAAAGCCAAGGAATTCTATTCTGGAACCGAAGTTAATAATGATGTTGTTGAAGAGAAGTTATCTATTGAATTATATAACAACTTTAAGCGGGAAGGTATTTCTTTGACTGTTCATAAATTCAATGTAAGGGATATTGAAGATGAGAATCTAAAAAAATATTTACTAAAAGATAGAGATTTGGTCCTTCTAGATTGGGAATTAGATGGATCGGGAGGTATTGAATATTCGTTAAAATTATTATCAGAAATCGTTCAATATCCTCGTATAAACTTTTGCTGTATTTACACCTCGAGCCCAAGAGTTGACAGTGTTTTGCCACATATTCGAACTTATTTTTCGGGGTACTCAAAAAAAGATTTTGAAAACATCTCTACCGCTTATAGTTTTATCGAGTCAAATAAATTTCTTGATCCTGCGAAAAAAACAATATTGGAACAAAGTGAAGAAAAAGCAAATTCCTTTATCGAAGAACAGGGGATTAATTTGACGGATTTTCCTATTCCAAATAAATCAAAGATTGAAGCTTTAAACCTTTTAGTTGATGCCTTTGATAATTTTCAGAAATCCGAAAATAGAGAAATTCCTATAACATCAATATCTAAAATGTCGGATAATATCATTATTAACAATACTTTTATTTTTATACTAACAAAAAATGTTGAAAATGATACTAAACCGTCTTTTTTGATTAAAAGGATTTCTGATGAGTTGATAAAAAATAAAAACAGCTTTATTCAATTATTGGGATTGGAGATGCAGACCATTTTTAATAATAACAAAAGTTTTATAAATGAAAACATGCTGCAATCATCAACAGAAGCATTTTTTACTCATCGAAATTATTTAAAAGAAAAGAATAAAAATGATGTTCCATTTAATGAACTGATAAAAAAAGTATTAATAGAGCATGCCACTTTGAGGTTGAGAACTTCAAAACTATCGTTGCTGGATACGAAATTTTTAGATGAAGAAAGTAAGAATTATGAGCAAATCCCATCGGATACCGAAATTGCTTCTATGAATACATTCTATAACTCTGTTACTGTAAAAAGCTTAAACAGTAACGATTTTCCAAATGTGAATTTTGGTGATATTTTTGTTGATTCCGAAAACAACTATTACTTATGCATTACTGCGTTATGTGATTGTTTAAGACCCGAAAAGATTAAACAGAATTATTTCTTTGTAACCGGAAAAGAATTAAGTATTGAGGTTGCAAATTTACTTGGAGACTCAGCCTTCATTAGTTATATACCTAAAAATAAGGCGATTAGCTGGGTTAATGTAGAGTCGACTAAAAAGAATAAAAAAGAAGGAGCAGTTGAAGAAGTAAAAGTTCCAAAAAAGGTATTGAATATGTTGTCCAATGTTTTATCTCCAGAAGAAGTAAATAAAATATCTGAAGAGATTTCGAAAGAATTGACTGGAAAGGAACAAAGAATTAATGATAAGAATCTTGAAATAGATGCATTAAAGCAATTTAAATACAAACCTGTATATATTCAACCACACACGTTCAATATTAAAAACCCAAAAATAGAAAATAATATGATAGAACTACGGAGAGTTGAATCTCTAAAGAAAGTAGAAGGGGAAAAAGATAACGGTGATTTAAATATTTTTAATGTAACCTATGTTACAACATTAAGACCTAACTATACACAGAGAATAGCAAACCACACTTTTGCTCATTCGGTAAGAGTTGGTGTAGATTTTATTTCAAAATTATAAGAATGTTCTATTATGTTTGTTGTCGAAAGAGTATATACCAAAAACGATATTTACAAATTATTGGATGTACCCAAAGAAAGTCAGAAAGGTTCGTGGGATACCGGTTATCGTAGCTATAATGGTGAAATTTATATTTTTACTAATGTTGGGACTGCTGGAAGGACTGGCGTTAATCATGGAAATTATTGGTTGAAGGACAATTTGGTATGGTTTGGGAAATCAAATTCACATATGAAACAGAATTTGATAAAAATGATGATTTCTAATGAGGTTAATGTTCACATATTTTTCAGGAATGATTCGACAAAGGGTTTTACATATAAGGGTTTAGGCAGGGCTATTTCTTTTGAAGGTAGTAAACCCGTAAAAATAATTTGGTCCTTCATAAATCCGAGCAATAAACCGTCTCAGCAAATACAACCCATAGAAGGAATTGATGAGATACACGAAAGTTTTAAAGAAGGAACTTCAAAAAGAATTGAGGTTAGCATATATAAAAGAAGCATGGAGGCACGGCAGAAATGTATCGACTTAAAAGGTTGTTTTTGTCATGTTTGCGGATTTGATTTTGAAAAAACGTATGGAAAAATCGGTGAAAACTATATTCACGTACATCATATCAAACCAATTGCAACAATAAATGGAGAGTATGAAGTTAACCCGATTCAGGATTTGGTCCCGATTTGCCCAAATTGTCATGCGATTATCCATTCTCAAACGCCGCCTATACCTATCCAAATCCTACAAAATATCATAAATGACCGCTTGATTGGAAATGGCTGATATTTACAACAAATCAAAACGCTCCGATATCATGTCCAAAATATCGGGTAAGGAAACAAAGCCTGAAGTTTTGGTAAGAAAATATCTTTTTGCGCAAGGTTTTAGATATAGAAAAAACGTAAAAGATTTGCCCGGTAAACCTGATATTGTCTTACCTAAATACAAAACGGTTGTTTTTGTAAACGGTTGTTTTTGGCATGGGCACAAAAACTGTAAGCGATCTACTTTACCTACATCAAATACTCAATTTTGGAAAGAAAAGATATCAAAAAACATCCTTAGGGATTCGGAAAACGTTCAAAAGCTTATGAATATGGGTTATAAGGTGCTTACTGTTTGGCAATGCGAGTTAACAGCAAAAACAAGAGAAAAAAGGTTAAATAAACTAATTAAACACATTATTGAATGATTCTCCAATTCGAACCCGATTTACAATTTCAACACAACACACTTGATTATCTATCTATTTGATAAACAACTAAAAGATAACGAACATAAAAATTTTAAATAAAACTAACGTTTAATAAACATTAAAAAAACACAAAATATGAAACGATTTACGATTTTACTTTTTTTAGGAACATTATTTTTGAATGCATTTTCACAAGATGATAATTTACAAGCAATATTTGACTCAATAATTGCAGAAGCGGATTTAATGTATAAATACGAAAAGACAGTTTGGAATTCAACGGATTTAGTAATAGCTGATAAAAATTTGAAAAATAATTATGGAGGTTACATTGTAAGGCATTCTATTGATTCAATCTATGTAATCTATATTGATAAAAAACAAGAAAAAAGTATTGCCAGATTCACTTATACTTCTACCAACTTAAATTATCCCTGTTATATGAGTACGGTATCTTCTTCTTTGTCAGACGAAGAAAAAGAACTACTTACTATTAAAATTAAAATGCTTAATCAACTTTCGAATAAAAAATATGATATAAGAATACCGCAAGGATTTAGCCCGAATTTTGTTTTAATTAAAGAAAACACAATGTTTAAACTCTATATGATAATGGGAACATCGGAACCCGGAGTGATACCTTTTGGAAATGATTATCTATTCACAGCAAATTCAAAAGGAAAAATTAAAAATTGGACCCAATTCCACTCTCGCATGATTCCGGTAATGGCAGAAGTCGATGGACAAAAAGTAAGTGAAGCAACTCATTCTCATTTGCGAACTACGCCGTATATTACTGCAACAGATATTTGTACTTTTAGACTTTATGCCCATTACACAGAGTTGGAAAAATTTTCGGTATATTCTCCTGCAATTGGAAAAACAATGACATATATTTTAGAAACAAATACAATTGAAATAGAGGAATAAAACATTTGCCGACACAAGCAAAATTAAATTTTCTCGGATATAACTAACTATATTTTTATTTTTTCAATTGCTCTATTTCACAGTTCGATTTTACATTTAAACTATATTATTATCAAATTATCAGCTATATATATTCCGTCTCCGTTTGGTGAAATAAAGTTATTTATTTCGTTTCGGACTCCGATTACTTTTTGCGGGCAACACAAATTTCCCAGCCAAGAGTAATTTCAGCGGTACCAAAGAACTCAATCCATGATTCCGGATCTCTATCTTTGCTATTTGTTCCTTCAAATACAAATAGACCCCAATAACCTCCAATTGTAAAGTAGAAACCTATGTTTGAATGATAGCTGTACCCAAAACCCAATCCTGTTGCATATGCTATTATATCCTTGTACATATAATCATCATATGTTGAAAACGAATAATTATAATCTGTAAATTCATTTATCACACCAACATGCAGGGTATTATTTGTTTTCCCTAATGGGAATAGAAATTTTGTAGTAAATCCTCCACCGTAGCTATCATATACATCAGGATCTATTCCCGGAAAATAATAATTGGATTGCAAATACAAATTATTCATGAGAGCTATTGTTGAATATTTGAAAAATCCGTTTACTTGCCAACGGCGGTAACGGAATTCAACTCCATATCTTGAGCCTGAAAAACAAAAACCTCCGAGGTCTGCAAACAGGGAAATACCTGCAATGCGTTGATTTGTCCAGTAGTATGGTTTCCAAAATTCTCCACCATCCTCATTTTTATTCGAACCGGAAGCATTATCTTGTGCCGGTTTCTCGTCTTTAAATACATCCTTTTGTCCGTTTTGGTACTTTATCATAAAGATTTCGCTCTTATTCAGAGAATAAACAGGTCCATCAAGATTGTCAAAACGCTTGTACTTAATTTGATCCTGCATCACTTCGGTAACTTTGGCTTGTATTTCATCACCATTTTTCAATGTGATAACATCTTGTGCACTGACAATCATCGGAAATAAACAAATTGCTAAAACCATTAAATTTCTAAAAATTTTCATAATCGCTATCTTTTAAAACATAAAAAAATGAACTTAAATTTTAATGTTACAAAATTATTCATTTTTTTAATACTTTCAATAGTTTTATGAAATTTTTTAAATAACCTCTCAACTATTTGATTATCATTTGATTGGTGTTTTTTTACATTTGTAAAAGTTAAAATATTGCTCTGAATTTTGATATAATTGAGTTCCATTTTCAAATACATTAAGGTAAATACAATTGAAATAGAGGAATAAAACATTTGCCGACACAAGCAAAATTAAATTTTCTCAGATATAACTAACTATATTTTTATTTTTTCAATTGCTCCAAGTGGATTCATGGCGTTGATAGGATAAATATAATCAAAATTTTTAATTTCGTCTTCTTTTATTGTAATCATGTTGATTTTGTGCTGTTGCAAGCTTTGACTTAACATTGTGCCAAAAAGTAGCGGAGTGTTTGGCGAATATAATTTTCCGTTTTTTTCAAATATAAGATTGCTGAATACAGAATCGCTAACATTTTTGTTTTGAATTAAAATCGGTAAAGCATTTTTATCGGTTTCTTGATAAATAGTGTCAAAAAACTTTCTATCAGTACTTTTAAATGAATATGTGAAATCGTTTTCTATCTCAATTAATTTGTAAGAGTGAAATTTTGGTCTTGTATATGTTGCAAATTCTATTGTTTGTCGGTGTGAATCATAGACAATTCTTATTTTGAAAAGTCCTTGTTTGGGAAATTTATTTTCAGAAATAATTTTTTCGAGAGAGAAGTTTACAGGCATTTTAAAAATCTGTAAAAAAGTTTTATTTACTCTTTCCTGATGGTAGTTTAAGTTATGTACAACTCCATTTTCGAGGCGTATGCTTTCAATAAATTGGAACATAAATTTTGTTTTTTAATTCGCTAAATTCTTTTTCTGCATCGCTTAGTTCAGTAATTCCACCGCCACTTTTGTAAAAATAATTTTCTCCATTTTTTTCAATAAATCTAATCATTACTCCAGAATCCAAACTTTCGCCGGTAAAAATTCCCATAACACCGCTATAAAAACCTCTGTCGTAGCCTTCAATTTTATTAATTATTTCAATAGCTTCGTTTTTAGGAACACCGCAAATTGATGCAGCAGGAAGTATAGAGTTTAATAAATCGCCTAAATTATCTTGCCAATTGGGTTGTAGCTTTGCACAAATTTCAGAACTTACTTGTAACAAAGTTTTTGTCTTAGTTTTAATTTTGCTAATATAGCGACTTCTTTCTACCCAAACATTTTCAGACAAATTAGAAAATTCTGATTTTACCATTTCAACAACTTTTTGGTGTTCTTCTATTTCTTTTTTGTCGTTTAAAATATTTTCTTCGGCATTTTCAATCGAAGCATCTATAGTGCCTTTCATAGGGTGGGTAATGAGCGTATCGTTTTCAATTTTAACAAAAGTTTCAGGCGAAAATACAATAAAATGATTGGGAAGATATAGTTTATATAAAGCGTTTGACGCAAAATAAATTTCTTTAAGAGTTTTGTCAACTGTAATCGGACTTGCTCGAGTTAGATTTATCTGAGTGATTTTTCCTTCTTTTATTTTGTCTTGAATAAAAGTGAATTTTTGCTTGTATTTTTCAAAATCAGTTTCTTTAATTGTTAAACTAATATTTTGTGTGTGTTTAGTTTCGACACAATTAGTGCTGTTTGGAAATTTGTACAAAATATCGTTTGTGTTTGCAGGAATAGGAAATAAACGTATGTCGGTTTTTGCAAAATTGATTAAAAAAACAAAAGGAATACGTAATTGAGCTAATTGATTTATTGAACTAAAACTTGGATTTTCAAAAAGTTTAAGCATAGATTTTATAGCAATTTACTAGGATTACAAAATTCCAAAGATTATTTTCCCCAATTTTCTCTATCTAAACTTCTATAATGAATTGCTTCTGAAAGATGCTCTATTTGAATATCTTCGCTACCACTTAAGTCGGCAATCGTACGACTTACTTTTAATATTCTATCGTAAGCTCGAGCCGATAATCCTAATTTTTCCATAGCAACTTTCAATAAAGTTTGTCCTTCTTTCGATATTGCACAATGTTTAGCAACTAATTTAGACGTCATTTGTGCATTGCAATAAATTCCTTTTTGATTTTGAAATCTTATTTCTTGTACTTTTCGAGCTTTAATAACTCTTTCACGAATATCTTTGCTTTTTTCTCCTTTGTTTTTTTCTGCTAACTCTTTGAATGGAACAGGAATAACTTCCACATGTAAATCTATTCTATCCATTAAAGGTCCTGAAATTTTATTTAAATAACGTTGTACCATTCCAGCGGCACAAGTACAATCTTTTTCAGGATGATTATAATATCCGCAAGGACAAGGATTCATCGCTGCAATAAACATAAAAGATGCCGGATATTCAACGCTCATTTTCGAACGGGAAATACATACACTTCTTTCTTCCAAAGGTTGACGCATAACTTCCAATACAGTCCGTTTAAACTCAGGCAGTTCATCTAAAAACAATACTCCATTATGTGCCAACGATATTTCTCCGGGCTGCGGATTAGAACCTCCTCCTACAAGAGCTACGTCGGAAATAGTATGATGCGGCGACCGAAAAGGACGTATGGAAATTAAAGCAGTGTTTTTTTGCATTTTCCCGGCTACGGAATGTATTTTGGTTGTTTCTAAAGCTTCGTGCAAAGTGAGAGGAGGTAAAATAGAAGGCAATCGTTTAGCTAACATTGTTTTCCCGGAACCGGGAGGTCCTATCAAAATCGCATTATGTCCCCCTGCCGCAGCTATTTCAAGTGCTCTTTTTGTGTTTTCTTGTCCTTTTACATCCTCAAAATCAAATTCATATTCATTTAAGTTTTTATAAAACTCTTCTCTTGTATTTACCAAAGTAGGCGTTAATTCTTTCTCTCCATTGAAAAAATCAATAACTTCTTTTATCGTATTAACTCCAAAAACTTCTAATTTATCTACTATTGCCGCTTCGGCTGCATTGGCTTGCGGTAAAATAAACCCTTTAAATCCTTGTTTACGAGCTTCTATGGCTATAGGTAAGGCTCCTTTAATAGGTTTTAACTCTCCGTCAAGCGATAACTCACCCATAATAATATATTGATCCAATAAATCCGCTTTGATTTGCTCCGATGCAGCTAAAATACCTATTGCTATTGTAAGATCATAAGAAGAACCTTCTTTGCGAATATCAGCAGGTGCTAAATTAACAATAATTTTTTTTCCGGGTATTCGATAATTATAATATTTTAACGCCGAATCTATTCGCTGTTGACTTTCTTTTACAGCACTATCAGGAAGTCCTACTAAGAAAAAATTAATCCCATTTTCAACATTCACTTCTACTGTAATGGGAATAGCATTGACCCCATAAATTGCACTTCCAAATGTTTTTACTATCATAATAAAAATTTTTCTACAAAATTAAATAAAATAACATTATTATTACGAATTACTATGTATTTTTTAGTATTTTTGTTTTTGAAAATATAATGATTAATTTATAAAAAAGAAAGCATGTTTTATACTGAATTGAAAATCGAATCTGATTTAAATAAACTCACTGAAGTTGAGCATTTTATTGATAATTTAATGACTGATTTTAATATTGATTATGATTATATTGGAATTATTTCTACTCCTTTAATCGAAGCTGTCAGCAATGCTATTATACATGGCAATCAATTTAATAAATCAAAAAAAGTAACAATAACTTGTCAGTTATCTAATAAAAACATGGTCTTTTCCGTCTCTGACGAAGGAAACGGATTTAATTTTTCAGAATATTTAAATAAAGAAATCGAAAATCGTTCGAATAATGGCTTATCAATAATAGAATTACTTACAAATAAAATGGAATTTTTAAACAATGGGAATACCATTACTTATGAAGTTGAAGTTCCTATACAACTTAATAATGAAAGAGAAATAATATTGTCAAAAGAAAGAAAAGATGTCTATAAAACAACTTTCTAATTTATTGTCAACAATTCCATAATGTCAAAATATATGAAACGAACATGTTAAATTGACAGATAAACAAGCAGATAATCATAAAGCATGTGAGTTCCATATAAGTTTAAACTAAAAAATCATGAATATATGAAATCTAATATTAGCTTTATCAATAACGACATTTCATTCCTTTTAAAACAAAAAAAAAGATTAAAAGAATGGATTATTTCCGTTATTTTAGAAGAAGAAAAAACTCCGGGTGTTATTTCATATATATTTTGCTCGGATGATTTTTTAGTAGATATCAACATGAAATATCTCAATTCCAATTACTTAACAGATATAATTACATTTGATTATACGGAAGATACTATTATTTCCGGCGATATAATGATAAGTATAGAGAGAGTTAAAGACAACGCTAAAACTTATAAAACTACTTTTCATAATGAACTTTTACGCGTTATAATTCACGGAATTTTACATTTATGTGGATATAAAGATAAAAGTAGTACCGAAATAAAAACAATGAGAAAAAAAGAAAATTACTACATAAATAAGTATGTTAAATCCTCAGCATAAAACACTTACATTTTATGTTTCATGTGAAACTTTTTTATGAATTATATAAAATATAGTGAATTATATGACATTATTGTTGTAGGAGCAGGTCATGCGGGTTGCGAAGCGGCTATGGCAGCTGCTAATTTAGGCTCTCATACTCTTCTACTAACAATGAATATTAATACCATTGCTTTTTTATCATGCAATCCGGCTATTGGCGGAATTGCCAAAGGACAGATAGTAAGAGAAATTGATGCCTTAGGAGGTTATACGGCTATTGTTGCGGATAAAACAATGATTCAATTTAGAATGTTGAACCGTTCGAAAGGTCCTGCTATGTGGAGTCCTCGTACACAAAATGATAAATATAAATATTCATTTGAATGGAAACATATTTTAGAATCGACTAAAAATTTAGACATACGAGAAGATACTGTAATTGAAATAATCACTGAAAACAATTCAGTAATAGGTGTTCGTACTAAATTAGGAGCAGAGTTTTATGCTAAAGCTACTATTCTGACAAATGGAACTTTTTTAAATGGAGTTATACATATTGGTGAGCGAAATTTCATTGGAGGACGCTTAGGCGAAGATGCTGTTAAAGGATTAACAGAAAATTTAAATTCTCTCGGATTCAAAAGTTTACGCTTAAAAACAGGCACTCCCGCTCGAGTTGACAGTAGAACTATTAATTTTTCAAAACTTGAAGAACAAAAAGGAGAAGAAGATATTACAGGTTTTTCTTTTTTAAAGATAAGTCCTAAATTATCACAAAAAAGCTGTTGGATAACTTACACTAATCCCAAAGTTCATGCTATTTTAAGAAAAGGATTTGATAAATCTCCAATGTTTCAAGGTAGAATTCAAGGAGTTGGACCTCGTTATTGCCCTTCTATCGAAGATAAAATAGATCGTTTTGCAGGAAAAGATTCTCATCAGATTTTTTTAGAACCTGAAAGCGAAAATGGAATAGAATATTATTTAAACGGTTTTTCTTCTTCTCTCCCGGAAGAAATTCAAGTAGAAGCTTTACATCTTATTCCGGGATTGGAAAATGCTAAAATTTTAAAACCCGGTTATGCTATAGAATATGATTATTTTTCCCCTACTCAACTTTATGCTAGTCTCGAAACAAAACAAATAAATTTTCTTTATTTTGCCGGACAAATTAATGGTACAACCGGATATGAAGAAGCTGCTTGTCAGGGTTTAATGGCTGGCATTAATGCTCATAGAAAAATAAATAATTTAGAACCGATCGTATTAAGCAGAGAATCTTCTTATATTGGCGTTTTAATTGACGATTTAATCACAAAAGGTGTTGATGAACCGTATCGTATGTTTACTTCAAGAGCGGAACATCGTGTGCTTTTACGTCAAGATAATGCGGATATACGCTTAACACCATTAGGCTATCAAATAGGCTTGATTTCTGAAGAACGTTATCAAAATTTTCTAATAAAAAAAGAGAAAATCAACTCTTTAATTTCATATCTTAAAAAATACTCTATAGAACCGAAAGAAATTAATCCGCTTTTAAAAGCAAAAAAATCTTCTGAAATTTCGCAAAAAATAAAATTTTCTCGCTTACTTCTTCGTCCTCAAATTTCTTTAAATGACCTTATTTCTTCTTCCGTTAAGTTAAAAGATTATATGAGTAATCATTCTTTCAATCACGAAATTATTGAAGAAGTTGAAATATTAATTAAATATGAAAATTATATAATCAAAGAAAATGAACTTGCTACTAGAATAACTCAATTGGAAAAAATTAAATTAGACCCCAATTTTGATTATGGTAAAGTTTTATCTTTATCCACCGAAGCACGTCAAAAATTGAGCAAAATAAAACCTACAACATTGGGACAAGCCTCTCGCATAAGCGGAATTTCTCCTTCCGATATTTCCGTTTTATTAATACTATTAGGTCGCTAAAATGTTTCACATGAAACATCTGTGCTTTATACTGATTTTCAATAGGTTATAACAAAACTATTGTTTTCATTTCCTTTTACCAAATAAAAGAAAATGCATTTTAGCCGTTTTTAGGCACTTTTAATATGAATGATACTTTATATCATTTTTATAGAAATCATTCGTTATTTAAAAGATTTTATATCTCACTAAAAATGAAATGATTATAAGTATAAACAAAAAAAGGACTGCTTTTGCAATCCTTTTCTATTTTATTTATTTTTGTTTTATCTAACAATATTAACTTTCTTCGAAATCTCTCCTTTTGATGTTTTTATTTTTAAAATATACAATCCATTATTATAATTTGAAACATCTACATTTATCTCCGTTTCACATTTTTCTATTGTTTCTATTTTTTGTCCTATTAAATTATATATTTCTATTTTTTTGATAATTTCATTGGATTTAACAATTAAATTATCGCTTACCGGATTTGGATATAGAGCTACATTGCATTCATTTTTTAAATCATTTATATTCGTATATATAAAAGCACTTCCAAATACAGTTATATTATCTAAAACAAACATTCCTCTTGTTGCTGTACCACTTGTAGTTAAACGAAATGCAATATGTACCTCTTTCCCTTTATATGCCGAAATATCAACACTTCTATTATATGGTCTATAAGGTTCATTTGGATTGAAGAACTTTTCAGATGCCACTTCATGTATTTTTACAAAATCCGTTGTTTCTAATGATTTATCAGAAATTAATACTTCATACGATTCAAATTCTAGAGCATCATAATTCTTTTGATAACAAGAAGCTGCATTCCATTGTAAAAATACGGGCTCTGCCGTATTATCGATACGACATCGAGGTAATATTAGCCATCTATCGGCAGGAGTAGAAAAAGAAAGAAAATTTGAATAAGAAAATACAGCATAGTTCCCCCATACCAAAGGATAGATTGTACCTCCTCCTACTCCTACACGCCATGGAAAAGAGCCAAAAATATTTTCATAAACTTGAACTCCGGGCTCTTGCCCATCAAAATTATATAAAGTATATTGTGATTCTGCCCATACTGCCGAATCTAATAAATCAGGCTCTTCGAAATCATAAATAACAAATGTACTATCATCTACCGTCCAAAATGTTAGCTCTGAAGTATTATTATTTTCCGGAAGTTCATCTCCGGTAGCATTTGTTTTAACAATCAATGTATTAATAGCTTGTTTTGGAATATTAATTTTTTGTGAAAAAGTATAAGTAAGTGTTTCTTTTGGTTTAACTAAAGGAACTGTCTCGTTTACAGGAGTCCCTCCATTTAGAATATAAGATACGGGAATATTTTCAGCGTCGGTTCTTCCATTATTAACAATTCTAATGGAAACCGGAATATCTTTATTTATAGGATAGGAATTAACCGTATCAACATGTTGAAGAGGAGATACAAATTCTTTAGGCATCACATCTACTCCACTGATAACTGCTTCTACAATAATATAATCAAACGCCCAAGGCGAAGTACATGTTGTAGCTTCAAATACCCAAGCTAATTTAACTTTTTTCCCTTTATATGTATTAGGAATTGCAACATCAATAGTTGTACTATCAAGACATTTGTCCGGATATTCTGGGGTATCAGTATCTGTCCAAATTGTTTCCCATGTTGATCCATCATTATCAGTAATTCGCACCGAATGAGAACCATCTGAAACATGATAAGAGTAAAAAGATACAATATTTGTTCTTGTGGTATTTAATAAAGTAATTTCTTTTGATATTAACCATTCTTCATAAGGACCTCCTGACGCTACTTCAAAACCAACTAAATATTTTCTATCAATAGGTACTATTGCCGTACTACCATCAGGAAAACTGGTTTTAATTCTCCATAATGATTTAGGGTTTTTCTCAGATTTTGCCACCCATCCTTCCGGATAATCTTGTCCATTACCCGAAGGAAGAGGATTATCATCAAAACTTTCGGTTAAAACTACTTGCGCATTTAATTGAATAACTGCTAATGCAAAAAAGAATAAAATTAATTTTTTCATTTTTTTATGATTTTAATTATAATTGAATAAACTTTTAATTTTTACAAAAGTACAAAAATATTTAATAGCTATAACAAACTTATTCATAATTTTTATATTGAGAGGTCATATTCTCTTAGTGCTTGATTTAAAGTTGTTTTCTTGTCGGTAGATTGCTTTCTTTTTCCTATAATCAAAGCACATGATACGGAATAATTTCCTGCAGGAAACGATTTATTATAGGTTCCCGGAATAACAACCGAGCTTGCTGGAATAATTCCTTTGTATTCTTTTGCTTCTTTTTGGCTGACATCTATTATTTTTGTCGATTGAGTTAATACTACATTCGCTCCCAATACGGCTTCTTTTTCAACTTTTACTCCTTCAACGACTATACATCTTGAACCTATAAAACAATTATCTTCTATTATTACCGGCGAAGCTTGTACGGGTTCCAAAACTCCTCCTATACCTACTCCCCCACTAATATGCACATTATCGCCTATTTGAGCACAAGAACCTACCGTTGCCCAAGTATCTATCATAGTATTTTTCCCTACATAAGCTCCTATATTTATATAAGACGGCATCAAAACAACTCCTTGCGACAAATAAGAACCATAACGAGCAATTGCATGTGGAACAACCCTTACTCCTTGTGCTTTAAAATCTTTTTTTAATGTTATTTTATCGTTAAATTCAAACGGTCCTATTTCAATTGTTTGCGTTTCTTGAATAATAAAATAAAGTAAAATTGCCTTTTTAATCCATTCATTTACAACCCATTCTCCTTTATTTTTTTCCGCTACTCTTATTTTCCCTTTATCCAATCGGTTAATGGTATTATGAATTATTTGGATAATGTTATCGTCTTTTAATAGTTCTCTATTTTTCCACGCTGTCTCAATCAAATGTGCTTCATTCATTTTCGTACTCTATTACAGAATTTAAATATTTATTATAAGGATAAAGAAAACAGTATAATTCAACAAGCCTATTCATAAAATTTTTATTTAATACTTCAGCATTTGTAAAATATTTCCCTAACATAAAATGTTTATTTTTCAACAAATCTATATGTTCAAAATCACTAGAATAGCCTCTCGGAGGATTTTTTAATTTATATTCAGAGCCTGTTTCCGTAAACTCTTTTTTTATCGATTTTTGATTTAATATTGACAATATTTCTTCCGGATTATAATAAATATCTTCTCTTATTTTTGACAATACTTCTTTTTCGGGGCACCATAAGCCTCCCGCTATTTCAGATTTATTGTTCTGTATATGAAGATAATATCCAGCATACTTGCTCGACTTTCCTCCTTTTGCAATATAAATTCCAAAAAAATGTTTATACGGCAATTTATTAGGAGAAAACCGAATATCTCTATAAATTCTAAAAATAGATGTTTTTGACGATTCTAATGCTATAGAATTATCAAACTCAGCAATCTTTTTAATTAATTCATCTGCAAATGAAGTAATTATAGATAAAGATTCCTCGTATAGATGACGATTTTTTGCAAACCATTCCCGTTGATTATTTTGCTCTAATAGTGATAAAAAGTCAAATACAACAGGCGATATATTCATCTATTTTATTGATTAAAACGGCAAATCATCACTATCCTCCTTCATAAATGGAGGTTCTTCCATCGTACCTTCTTCTGTTTCATTGGAAACATATTTGTCTGTAGCATCCGATTTAGAGCCTAACATCGTAAAACTATCAGCAACAATATCAGTTGCATATTTTTTTACTCCACCATCTTCCCATGAACGAGAACGTATTTTTCCTTCGACATAAATTTGTTTTCCTTTGGTAAGATACTTTTCCGCTATTTCGGCTAAATTTCTCCAACATGTAACATTATGCCATTCTGTTATCTCTTTTCTTTCTCCGTTTTTATCGCGATAAAATTCTGTTGTTGCTAATGAAAATCTGGCAACTTTTGCACCATTATCAATGGTTTTTACTTCCGGATCTCTTCCTAAATGTCCGACTAAAATAACTTTATTAATTCCTGACATGATAAATAATTTTAATTGTTTTTAAATTGAATTTGACATACAAAAGTAATTAAAAAAAATATATAAACAAGCATTTTTTAAAAAAAGCTTAATTTTTTTTTAAAAGACAATGAAAAGTAGTAATTTTGCATTTGTTAATTATAATTATTATAATGAAAATACCAACATTAAAACAAGGAGATACGATAAAAATAATTGCTCCTGCTCGCAAAATTTCATATAAAGAATTAGAATCAAGTTTATTATTTTTTAAACATTATGATTTAAATGTTATTTTAGGAAATAATATTTTTAATGAATTCCATCAGTTTGCAGGAACGGATGAAGAAAGAACCGCTGATTTTCAAGAAGCATTGGATAATCCGAATGTCAAAGCTATTTTTTGTGCCAGAGGTGGTTATGGAAATTTAAGAATTATTGATAATCTCAATTTTACTTCTTTCAAAAAAAATCCTAAATGGATATGTGGTTATAGCGACACAACTGTCGTTCATGCACACCTCCAACAATTAGGATTTCCAAGTTTGCATTGTGCCATGCCGATTGATATGGCAAATATGGAAATTGATAATGAATCTATTACAAGTATGATGAACGCTCTTTTTAATGGAAAACTTCATTATACTATTAATCCCCATCCTTTAAATAAATCGGGTTCTGCCAAAGGAAAATTATGTGGAGGAAATTTATCAATTCTTTATGCTATTAATAATTCCGTTTCTGATAGTGATACCAAAAATAAAATTTTATTTATTGAAGATGTAGATGAATATTTATATCATATTGACCGTATGATGTTAAATCTGAAACGTAGCAATAAATTATCGCATTTAAAAGCACTAATTGTGGGTGGTATGTCAAAAATGAATGATAACATTATTCCTTATGGCTTACAAGCCGAAGAGATAATTTTGGAACATACTAAAGACTTTGATTATCCTATCTGCTTTGGCTTTCCCGCAGGACATATACAACTCAATAAAGCTTTGCTTTTAGGTACAGATACCGAAATAATTATCAATGAAAATAATGTCCAATTAATTAACGGATAATATGCTATTAAAAAATGCCTCTCGAAAAACATCTCTACAATTATTGTATATAATTGTATTATCTATTCTTGCTTTTTTCAAATTGATAGCAGAAGAAAAAGATATTAATATTATTCATTGCCCTCTTTTGACTTTAGTTCCTTATTTTTATCAATTAGTTGATAATCATTTTTTTATATTTAAAATTGCCACTTTCCTTTTGTATATTTTTAATGCCATATTGCTTACTTATATTCTGAGAAAACATAAATTAATCGAATTACATAAATACTATCCTTCTTTTTTCTTTTTATTATTTGGATTATTTATACTTCAAACTTCATTGTTTATTCCTTTTCTGATTAATAGTATTATTCTTATTTTTCTAATTCCTCCGCTTTTTTCAATTAGTGATAAAAACTATAATCAAAAAAACGGATTAGTTTTTGGCTTTTTTTGTGGTTCCATTATGTTACTTTATGCTCCATTTGTTTTTTTCTTTTTATTAATATATTTTGTTTTTATACTAAATGGCGTTTCTACTTGGCGAACTTATGTTATTCCTTTTTTGGGTTTATTATTATCTTATATTTATTTTTTTAGTGCCTTATATTTAGCTGATTATGAAAATTATTCTTTTTTATTATCTTTTTATTCAAATCAATTTACAATTGCTCCTTTTTCCATTGATTTTACTAATTATTTTCAAATAATTATTTATTCTTGTCTTTTATTATTTTATCTGATTTTTTTCTATTTACTTTTAGTAAAATCAAATACAATGAGTATTTTTATTCGTAAAAAATACTATTTCATACTACTATATTCGGTTTTCAGTATCATTTTTAGTTATATTTTTTCTAATTGTTGTTTTTTAGGCTCGACAATTTTTATTACTATACTATCAACAATGGTTGGCATTTACGAATCTTTTATCAAAAAAAGATTGATATATAATATTTTAATTTTAATTTTTCTTTTAGCTCTTTTAGCCGATTATTTTCATTTTCTTTATGCTTAAATCATTTTATTACCCTAATCAAATAGAAGCCGGCTGCGATGAAGCAGGAAGAGGATGTTTAGCCGGTCCTGTTTTTGCTGCTTCGGTGATTTTTCCTAATGATTATACAAATAATCTAATCAATGACTCAAAACAGCTTTCGGAAAAAAAACGTTATGAATTAAAAAAAATAATTGAAACCGATGCTCTTGATTTTGCTATTGCAAAAATTGAACCCGCTGAAATTGATGCTATTAACATTTTACAAGCATCTATTAAAGCAATGAATATGGCTATAAAAAATTTAAGTATTCAACCTGATTTTTTATTAATTGACGGTAATCGATTTCATACCGATACCCATATTCCTTTTACTTGTATTGTAAAAGGAGATGCTACTTTTTTATCTATTGCTGCCGCTTCTATCTTAGCTAAAGTTTATCGTGATGAATATATGATTCTATTAAATGAAAAATATCCTCATTATAAATGGGATAAAAACAAAGGATATCCCAGTTTACAACATAGACAAGCTATTTTAAATCATGGAATTACAGAATATCATCGAAAAAGTTTTAATTTATATTCAAAACAATTATCTTTAAATTTTTGATATTTACTACTAAAAGTGAAAATGAATGTAAAATTATACTAATTTTGCAAAAAAATATTTTAATTGTAAATGGACGATAACGATTATTATAATCCTCTCATTTTTAGTAAAAAATCATTTTATTTTATAATTTTATAAACTATTATCTTTTATTCATGGAGATTTTAATTATAATTGTATTAATTCTATTTAATGGTTTATTATCCATGTCTGAATTTGCATTGATATCTTCACGTAAACCAAAATTAGAAATTAATGCAAAACAAGGGAAAAAAGGTGCTATTAAAGCTTTATCACTAATAAGTAAATCGGATAAATATTTATCTACTATTCAAATAGGAATTACTTTTATAGGAATTCTTACAGGTGTGTATAGCGGTGCCACTATTACACAAACGCTACAAAAATGGCTCATTAATTTTCCGGCATTGGTTCCTTATGCAGGAGCTATCGCTAAGATAGTTGTTGTTATTGTTATTACTTATTTTACAATTGTAATAGGCGAATTAATTCCTAAAAAATTAGGAATTGTCTTTCCGGAAAAAATAATTCAACGCATAAGTGGTTTCATGTCTTTTTTTATGAAACTATGTAGTCCTTTTACTTGGATATTTACCAAAACCATTGATTTAATAGCTAAAATTTTTCATATTCACTCTTCTGACAGTAACAAAATAACAGAAGAAGAAATTTTAGCTGCTATTGAACAAGGAGCATCCGAAGGAGAAATACAAGAAGTGGAACAAGACATTGTTGAACGTGTTTTCGATTTAGGAGACAGAGATGTAGAATCTTTAATGACTTATCGTAATGAATTGATTTGTATAGATATAAATGATGATACGGAAAAAATTCATCATATTATATATAATTATATGCACAGTTATTATCCTGTTATTGATGGAAATTTAGATAAATTATTAGGAGTTGTTTATTTACGCGATTTATTTACCTGTCCTTTTGAAAAAAATTTTGATATTCAAAAATATATTCATCAACCACAATATATTCCTGAAACAACAAGTGCTTATAACGTCTTGAAATTGTTTAAAGAAACAAAAATATATTATGCTTTTGTTATTGATGAATTCGGTTATTTACAAGGAATGATAACAGCAGTAGATATTATGGAGGCTTTGGTTGGAAAAATTAGTCATCTACATGAAAATGAAGAAACTATAATTCAACAAAGTGACAATACTTGGATTGCCGACGGACAGTTTCCTTTTTACGATTTCCTATCCTATTTTGAAATAGAAGAACTTTTTCCCGATAATGATTATAATACATTAAGCGGACTTATTTTAGAGTTAACCGAATATATTCCTGAAGTAGGAGAAAAAATTAATTGGAGAAATTTTGAATTTGAAATCATGAAGATGGACGGCGCACGAATTGATAAAATATTAGTTACTTACTTAAAAAATGAAATAACAGAACAATAATTACCTATTTCATATTATGAAATATATTGGTAACATCTTCATCTTCTTCCATTTTATCTATTAATTTTTCGACTTCTAATCGTTGTTCTTCGTTAAGTTCTTTTACATCATTAGGAATACGTTCAAATTGAAAAGACTCAATTTCATAGTTATTTTCTTCTAAATATTTTTGAATAGGACCAAAACTTTGAAATTCCCCAAAAATAATGATTTTTTCATCTTCCCTAAAAATCTCTTCCAAACCATAATCAATAAGCTCTAATTCCATCGTTTCCATATCTATATCTTCTCTATTTACAACATGAAAGCTGCATTTCCTATCGAACATAAAATCAAGCATCCCTTGTGTGCCTAATGAACCCCCGTATTTATTAAAATAAGAACGAATATTAGCAACTGTACGTTGATTATTATCGGTAGCTGTCTCAATAACTAAAGCTATTCCATGAGGTGCGTATCCTTCATAAACAATTTCTTTATAATCACTTAAATCTTTTTCAAATGCTCTTTTAATTGCTCTTTCAACATTTTCTTTCGGCATATTTTCCGAACGAGCATTCTGTATTAATAATCGCAAACGCGGATTTGTTTCCGGATCACCTCCACCGGCTTTTGCTGCCATTGTAATTTCTTTGCCTATTCGCGTAAAAACACGCGACATATTTCCCCATCTTTTAAATTTCCTTGCTTTTCTATATTCAAATGCTCTTCCCATAAAATAATTGAAATTTTAAATTTATTATGATAATTCTAACATTCTTAAAATTGGTAATTTTGCTTTTTCTATTGTTTTTTCATCTAAAACTATTTCATTTTTTCCTTGATTAAGACAATCGTATATTTTTTCTAATGTATTTAATTTCATATATTTACAATTATTACATTCAGAATTTTCCTCACTTCCTAAAATTACAATTTTCTTATTAGGGGCTACTTTACGCATAGAATGTAAAATTCCCGTTTCCGTAGCTACAATAAATGTATCATCTAACGATTTTTCTACATAATTTATTAAAGCTGTTGTAGAACCAATAAAATCAGCCAATTCTAAAATAAATTGTCTACACTCGGGATGTGCAATAACTTTAGCCGATGGATATTGTTTTTTTAATTCAACTAAGTGTTCAACTTTCAAATTATCATGTACATGGCAAGCACCATCCCATAATATCATATTTCGATTCAATTCTTTGTTTAAATAATTGCCTAAATTTCTATCGGGTGCAAAAATTATTTTTTGATTTTTATCCAAACTACTAATTATTTTTTTTGCATTGCTTGAAGTACAAATAATGTCCGATAACATTTTGATTTCAGCAGTAGAATTAATATAAGAAATGACAATATGTTCCGGATATTTTTGTTTAAACTCAGCAAACTCGTCAGCCGGACATGAGTCAGCTAATGAACATAAAGACTCTCTATCAGGTATATATACTTTTTTTGTCGGATTTAATATTTTTGCCGTTTCTGCCATAAAATAAACACCTGCAAATACAATAATATCGGCAGTTGTTTTTTGAGCATATTGAGATAATGCTAAACTATCTCCCAAATAATCAGCTATATTTTGTACTTCAGGTTTGGCATAAAAATGCGTTAATACAATAGCATTTTTATCTTTCTTTATCTTTTTTATTTTTTCTTCGATATTCATATATATATTTTCAGAGCTACAAAAGTAATAAATATTTATTAAGATTTATTATCATTAATATTAAATTATATATTTTATAAATAAAATATGGTGGTAATGATATAACTTGTTAGTATAGTTGAAAACTTTTTTTATTTTATTTAATTTATTGTTATACAAAATATTATAAGTTATTATTTATTGACAAAATGATAGTTTTTAGGTGTTTTTTTTGTTGATAAATTTTAATAAATGATTGAATATTTAAAAAAGAAAATTTATCAACAATTTATACAATCTTATTAACATAAATATTCCCATTGAATGTTGATAAGTTTTAACAAAAATAATTATTTAATTCTTGTACACGTTTTACATCTTTTTTTAGTAATTATTTTATTTAATTCTTCTATTATATTTTTATAATCATAGTGATTTCCACATCGATACATTTTTTTTATAGGATTTTTATCAATAATCATTTTTTGCATTTCTTCTATGGAAAGAGGTTTTTTCAGTTTTGCATATTCTTCATAAGTTATGGATAAAAAAACGACATTTTGGTCAATTCCTCGATTATCTAACAAATAGCCTCTTTTTAAACGTGTCGGATAACAATAGTTTCCATTTTCACCCACATCTCTTGGATCAGGATAAGAAACAATGGTAGATTTATCGGCTGAAAGAGTGATGGCTACATTTTTGTTGTAATTTTTTTTCGTTTTGTAAATAATTACAGGTGGACTATCCGTATTATTTATTGAATTTGCAAATAAATCAATTGAAAATGAAATATTTAAAATTAAAATAAGAGAATAAATTGTGAAAGTTGATGGTTTCATATTTTTGATAAATAAAAAATTGATTATTAAATTAAATCTAACGTTCATAATGGAATTATTATTTTGATTAAACTCATAAACTTATTTTTTTGATTTTTTAAAGAAAAATGAATTTTGTTTTCTTTTCTTTTGAATATTGGTTTCGCAAAAGACTTTTTCTTTTGTATAGGGATTAATTCCGGTGTAAAAAATAACAGAAGATAAAGTCATAGGTGTAGGGGTAAAATCTTGTACTTGTTCAAGATGATAATTAAGATTTTTTATTTTTAATGAAAGTGCCTTCATATCGTTTAAATTACAACCCGGAAGACTGGATATAAAATAAGGAATCAATTGTTGTTTGAGTTGATATGTTTCATTAATGGTATCGAATGTTTTTTTAAATGCTAAAAAATTAGTATAGGAAGGTTTGCGAACTAATTTTAATACGTGATTTTCAGTATGTTCTGGTGCTACTTTTAATCTTCCTGAAACATGGTTACAAATTAATTCTTTCGTATATTCTTCGAGATGATACGTTTTGTCTTTCTGTTTGAATTGCAACATATCGTAGCGGATACCGCTTCCAATCGTAATTTTTTTAATAGCATTGATTTGTTTTGCTTTGCGATACAACGACAATAGAGGTTGATGATTAAAATTAAGATTGGAACAAATAGAAGGATAAATACAAGACGGACGACTGCATTTCCGACAAATATCTGTTTGAATCCCTTGCATACGATACATATTAGCCGAAGGTCCGCCTAAATCCGTAATAAATCCTTTGAAATAAGGCATTTTACTTATTTTTTCAACTTCTTTTAATATTGATTTTTCGGAACGATTAGTTATAAATTTTCCTTGATGCATTGAAATACTACAAAAACTACAACCGCCAAAACATCCTCTGTGAATATTTACCGAACAATTAATCATCGTAAAAGCAGGGATTTCCCCTCTTTTTGAATAGCTAGGATGCGGCAATCGTGTAAAAGGTAAATCATAAACAGCATCTAATTCCGAAGAAGTCATTAATGCTGCGGGTGGATTAACGATAAGGAATTGATTATTGATAGCTTGTATTATTTTTTTTGCATTTATTTTATTGGATTCTGTTTCTATGATTTTAAAATTTTCGGCAAAATTTTCTTTCGATTGTAAACAATCTTCATGTGAATGCAATAATAAACCTTCTTCGTACGAATTATTTGATAAATAACAAATTTGAGGAACATCTTTAAAATCGTTAATGTTAGGATTCGGTTTATTTTTAAAAACGTTTAAAATTTCTAAAATTGGTTTTTCTCCCATTCCATAGACCAATAAATCGGCTTTACTTTCAGCAAGAATGGGCGGTAATAAAGAATTAGACCAATAATCGTAATGAGTAAATCGCCTAAGCGAAGCCTCTACACCTCCTAAAATTACCAATGAATCGGGAAAAAGACGTTTTACGATTTGACTATATATTGTAGCGGCATAATCGGGACGAAATCCGGATACATTGCCTGCGGTATAAGCATCGTCGGAACGTAAACGTTTAAACGCAGTATAATGATTAACCATAGAATCCATTGCTCCTGAGGTAATTCCAAAAAACAATCTCGGTTTACCTAATTTTTTGAAATCGCGCAAATCGTCTCTCCAATTAGGTTGAGCCAAGATAGCTACTCTAAATCCTTCGTTTTCAATTAATCGACCTATTAATGCATGACCAAAAGAAGGATGGTCAACATAAGCATCTCCACTGATTATAATGACATCAACTTCTTCCCAATTACGAATTTTTAATTCTTTTTTATTAATAGGAAGCCACTTTTTTAAATCAATCATTGAATTTTTCACATTAAAACTGATATACTAAATGGGCTTTTACAATTATTTTTCCCAATTATTTTCTGCCGTGTGCGTTACAATAATTTTTATAGAATATTTGTTTTTCAGATAATTAGCTAATTTTTCGGCAAAATAAACCGAACGATGCTGTCCGCCCGTACAACCAAAATTAATAGCAAGATTTGTAAAGTCTCTTTCTAAGTAATTGGATACCGACATATTAATGACAGATGTAATGTGTTCGAAAAAGAGAATGACTTCTTTTTCTTTTTCTAAAAAAGCAATAACCTCTTTATCCAAACCTGTTAAGTATTTATACGCTTCATAGCGTCCGGGATTAGGCAAACAACGACAATCGAAAACAAAACCTCCGCCATTGCTGCTATTGTCTTTAGGGTATCCTTTTTTATAGGAAAAACTTGCAATATTGACGGTTAATTTATTTTGTTTGATTGAATTTAATTTTTTTGATTGTATCAGTTGTTCAAAAACTTTCCATAGAGTAGGAATATTAATCGGCAAATTAATATTTTCGAGCAGCCATTTAAGGTTTTTCAAGGCAAAAGGAATGCTTTGTAGAAAATGTTCTTTGCGTTCGTAAAATCCTCTGTATCCGTAAGAACCCATTGCTTGCATAATACGAACAAAAACAAAGGCGTAATAATATTTTCGAAATAAATCGGGGTTCCAGCTATTAGTAGCATTCATTTCTTCAATGTAATATTCCAATAATTCGGTTCTTACCGACGGCGGAATAGCTGCTTTGCCGTCATAGAGCAGTGAAGCGACATCGTAAGGAAGCGCTCCTTTTCTGCCTCCTTGATAATCAATGAAAAATAATTTATTTTGATGCAACATTATGTTTCGAGATTGAAAATCACGGAAAAGGAAAAAATTAGCGTCTGCTTCCAATAAGAATTTTGTAAATGTTGTAAAATCGTTTTCAAGCAATTGTTCGTCGAAAGGAATATCGGCTAATTTTAAGAAATAATATTTAAAATAGTTTAAATCCCAAGAAATAGATTGATGGTCGAAAGCTGCTCGAGGATAAGCTAAAGAATAATTCAATTCTTTTCCTCCTTCGGTTTGTAGAAATAATAAATTTTTTAAAACATCTTTATAGATTTGAATTAATTCGGGGGTAAATTCATTGAATTTACAGCGATAACTATACAAAGTTTCATCGCCTAAATCACTTAAAATGTAAATATTACGCGATAAATCTTCGGCAATAATGTCGGGAACATTCACTCCTTTCGATAAAAAATGTTTGGTAAATCCCAAAAAGGCTTCATTTTCTCTTAGGTCTTTATTATAAGCTCCTATAACGGAAATTGCTTTCCCTTGCATACGAAAATATCGCCGATTTGAACCCGAAGCCGATAATTCGTTAACCGATAAAGGGGTGTGGTTAAATGTTTGTTCAAATAAATTTTTTAAGTCATTTATTGGCATAATTGAATGATTAAATTGTCATTTATGCAATTAATTTTTTACTTTTATTAATTCTACTTCAAAAATTAAGGTAGCTCCTCCTTTTATTTGTTCTCCTGCTCCTTGATCGCCGTAAGCGAGATGAGAAGGAATGTAAAAAACAAATTTAGCTCCTTCGCTCATCAGTTGTACTCCTTCTGTCCAACCGGCAATCACTTGATTTAATGGAAATTCTATAGTTTTATTTCGCAATACGGACGAATCGAAAACGGTGCCGTCTAAGAGAGTACCATGATAATGAACTTCGACGGTACTGTTTGCTTTCGGTTTTTTTCCTTCACCTTGACGTAAAATTTTATATTGTAAACCGCTTGCTGTTTCAATAATGCCTTCTTTTGTTTTGTTTTCTTTTAAGAAAGCTTCTCCTTTTGCTTTTTCTTGATTAGCGGTATTTTTTGTGTTATCATCAATTTCTTTTTGTAAATTTTCTAAAATAGATTGTATTTCCGTAGGCGGAATAGCTAAAGTTTCATGATTAATAACGGCAGAAAAACCTTTAGCAAATGCTTGTGTATCAATTTTTAATCCTAAATTAGCATAATTACTTGCAATGGCGGCTCCTAAAGCATAATATTTTTTTTCTTCTAATGTCATTGTTTATATTGTGTTTAAGTTAAAATGCAAAATTACACTTTTATTTACTTAGATTTGTTGAATTTATCAGTATCTTTAAATCTGCTGTCAAGGCTTGTTAAATTTTGTCATTAATTTGTTTTTCATTTGCTAACTGTCCGCAGGCAGCGGCAATATCTTTGCCTTTGCTCAGTCGCAGATTGACAATTAAATTTTTTCGTTCCAAAAAATCGATAAATGATTGTACTTTTTCTTTATTACTTTTCTTATAAGCAGCATAAGCATGAGAATTGTATTCGATAAGGTTGATTTTTACGGGAAAATTTTTACAAAAATTGGCTAATAATTGTGCATCTTCTATGCTATCGTTGATGTTGTTTAGTAAAAGATATTCGATAGAAATACGCAATTTTGTTTTTTGGTAATAGTATTTTAATGCCTCTGAAAGTTGCGGTAAAGGATTGGTTGTATTAATGGGCATTAAAGCAGTACGAAGTTCATTATCAGCGACATGTAACGAAATGGCTAAATGGATTCTTATGTTATCATCGGCTAAGTGTCGTATGCCTTCTGTTATACCTGAAGTTGATAAAGTGATTCTGTCTTTCGACATTCCTAAACCTGAAGGGGAAGTTATATGATTAATTGCTTTGATAACATTTTCATAATTCAACAAAGGTTCTCCCATTCCCATCCAAACGATGTTGCTTATAGGATGTCCAAAATGTTGTTTGCTTTCTTCGTTGGCAATAAATATTTGTTCATACATTTCGTAATCCGACAGGTTGCGTTTAAAACCGAGTTTTGCCGTTGCACAAAAATGACATCCTAATCCACAACCGACTTGCGATGAGACACATACTGTTGTTCGATTATTGGAAGGAATGAGTACTGTTTCTATAAGATGATTATCAGCCAATACAAAGCCGTATTTAATGCTTTTGTCCGCACTTTGTTGTTTGTCGGCAAGCGTGAGTTTATGTAGAGAAAACTCGTTTTTTAGAGCTTCACGAAGGGAAAGAGGAAGGTTAATCATTTTATCAAAAGAAGCGACATTTTTTTTCCATACCCATTCATATATTTGTTTAGCTCTGAATGATTTTTCAAAACGAGCAACTACCCATTCGGATAGTTGCTCTATGTTTAATGTTCTTATATCGTTCATGGGATTACCCCAATAAGTAATGATTATCCTTTATAAAAAGGCATTTTAACGGTTATCGCTTTTAATGCTTTTTCTCTGATTTTTATATAAATTTCGGTTCCGACTTTAGCATATTCGGTTTTTATTAAAGCAGTTCCTATCGGTTTTTTTACCGAAGGACCTTGTGTGCCGGAACAAACATGTCCGATTACATTATTGTTTTCGTTCAAAACCTCATAATCTTGACGTGGAATGCCTCTGTCTATCATTTCGAAGCCGACAACTTTTCGCTTAACACCTTCTTGTTTTTGTTGTAATAAATTAGCTTTATTGACAAAATCTTTATGGTCAACAAATTTGGTTATCCAACCCAAACCTCCTTCAAGGGGCGAAACGTTATCGTTGATTTCATGTCCGTATAAGCAAAATCCCATTTCGAGACGTAAAGTATCGCGGGCACCTAATCCGATAGGTTTAATATCAAACTCTTTTCCTGCTTTAAATACGGCATCCCATATTTTTAATGCATCTTCGTTTTTAAAATAAATTTCACAGCCTCCTGCTCCGGTATAGCCTGTTGTAGAAAATAAAACATTAGGAACGCCTGCAAAAGTTAAATATTTGAATGTGTAATATTCCATATTTTCAATAGGTTCATCGGTTAATTTTTGCATAGCTTTTAAAGCCAAAGGTCCTTGAACAGCTAATTGTGAGATTTCGTCGGAAGCATTGTATAATTTCGCTCCGATTTTTTTGTTTTGTTCTACTAACCAATTCCAATCTTTTTCAATATTGGAAGCATTGACAACGAGTAAATACTCTTCTTTATTGATGCGATAAACAAGAAAATCATCAACGATTCCTCCTGTTGTATTAGGGAAACAAGCATATTGAATTTTTCCATCTGTTAAAACACTTGCATCGTTAGAAGACACCCATTGTACAAGTTCTAAAGCTTTTGGACCTCTTACATAAATTTCGCCCATGTGCGAAACATCAAATACTCCTACTGCTTTGCGTACATGTTCATGCTCAATAACAAGTCCTTCGTATTGAATAGGCATATAAAAACCTGCAAATTCGACCATTTTTGCGCCAATTTCTTCGTGCTTTTTGGCATATACTGTGTATTTCATATATTTAATATTTAAACTATTGTAATAATTGATTTCAATTTTTTGTAATTATGCAAATTTATACAAATTTTCAATGTGTTTTTATTTATCGCTTTCGATTTCTTGTAATTAATATTTTATTACAAAAATACAATTATTATTCGATAAAAGTAAATGATTTTTCGCTTTGCATAGAATAACAATAAGTTCAATTAAAAATCAATCTATAAAACACATAATTTGCCATAAAAAAAACCACCCTTGCGGATAGTTTTTAATAAATAAAATGATAAAAGATTTTTTTATTGATAAAATCTTTCATTTTAATATTTTCTTTTTTCTCTTTTTCGGGAACATTTTCGTGTCCCCATGGGTCAGAACACTGTGTTTCATCATAATATACCTAAAAGGTATTTATTATGTCTTCACAGCTACGGAAAATAGTTGTCAGCACTAAAAAGCTGATTATTATTCGTATCGTTTTTATTTGCTACGAAGTTTTTCTTTGACATACTTTTTAAGTACTTTATATTCTATCGAATAATCTTCCGGAATTTTTGGAACCAAGACCCAATTCCAACTTGTATTCAGCTTCTCACATCCTCCACATTGATGTACGGTTACCGTATATACTATTTTCTTGTTTTTTGTATCTTTAGAAACATTTCGCTCACAGACGACGGAACATCCTGCTGTTTGTACTTCTTTTTCAAGTACTGAATATTTTGAAAAGTCAATCGCCTGATAATGTACGCCATTATCAAAACTAACCTGTAAGTTATCAATATTCTGCGAGTCTGATTGTATGCATTTTCCATCCTTTCCTTGTGGAATTTCATTTGCATCAAAACATTTATTCACTATATTCACTTTTGCATTAGCTATAATTTCTCCGGTTCCAATCTCTTCTTTTGGTAATATGCATTGTCGTTCGCAACTCCAAAATATTCCTGTCAGCAATAATATTATTAAAAATGATTTTGTTTTCATAAGAGTTATTTTTTAGTTAGTGTATTAATTTCCAAATTTCTCCGTTTCCATCCATCCATTCCGTAATGCCTTTGTTTTTGATAATGGTAACATTAAAAGACGATTGAGGATTTTCCAAGAATGCGGTATCGCCGAAAACAGCATAATTTTTTGTTGTTAACATATTTTCAACATTTTCATTCCAAATACTTGCTAAATAATTTTCATTAGGCGATAAATGTAATTCAATATCAAGATGTATAAAACTAAAAAAGGAATTTTCAGGAAGAGACGAAGACTCGATATTTCCTTTTATTTCAATATCTCCATTAGAGATAAATTTATAACCTGAACCACAGACACAATCGCAATTCCTTTTATAGGCAGTATTGCTATTATCTCCATAATAAGAAATCGTTGTTATGGTTGTTGTAAGCGTATCGTTTTGAGTATTACAAAAAGTAAGGATTTTTCCCTCCGAATAAGGGAAATACATTTCAACTATCGGCGTAGGAAAATCCAAACAATGTTGTTTACATCCTATAAAAATAAAGATTATAATGATAAAGAAAAATAAATGGCGTGTTTTCATATCTATTAATTTTTAAATAATTTATATTTTTTTGATTTACTTTTTAATTACTTTATATTCTATTGTATAATCTTCCGGGATTTTCGGAACCAATACCCAATTCATACATTCGCTATACATATCACAATAACCACACTGATGTACTGTGATGCTGTAAAGTATTTTCTTATTGGATATATTCTTTGATACATTTCTTTCGTATACAACCGAGCAGCCTCCTCCGTTTGCATATTTCCCAAGTACAGTATATTTTGAAAAATCAATAGCTTCGTAATAATTACCTCCATCGAAACTAACTTGCAAATTATATATGTTAAGAGAATCTTCCCGAATACAAAAATTTCCATTTCGTAAATTTAAAGGAATTTTTTCCGGATGAGGAACAAGTGCATTAGATACAATTTCTCCCGTTCCTATAACTTCTTTTGGTAATATGCATTGTCTTCCACAATTCCAAAATATTCCTGTCAGCAATAGTACTATTAAAAATGTTTTTGTTTTCATAAGAGTTATTTTTTAGTTAATTTATATGTATATTTTTTTGAATAACGTCTTTATTGTTTAAATTATTGTGATAATTGATTTCAAATTTTCAATGCGTTTAAAAAATTTTTTCAGGAAGCGTAAAAATATAGAAAAAATATAAAGATATAAGCAAAAAATTGATTACTTTTGCTTTTTAAATTTAATAAAAATAAAAAATTAATATTATGATGAAAAAATTAGTAATAATCACATTTTTGTATGTTGGTTTTGTATTCAGTGGATTTACTCAAAAAACGTATCAGTACGAAACGGTTCCCAACGATCCTTTAAAAGCACGTATTTATACGCTTGATAATGGATTAAAAGTGTATATGTCTGTTAACAAAGAAGAACCGAAAATCAAAATCACTATTGCAACCAAAGCGGGTAGTAAATTAGACCCTGCCGAAACCACCGGTTTGGCTCACTATTTTGAACATTTAATGTTTAAAGGAACAAAAAGTTTTGGAACAACCAATTGGGAAGCGGAAGAACCTTTATTGGATGAGATAGAAAAATTATTTGAAGAATATCGTAAGATAGATGAATCGAAAGAAGAAGAGCGTAAAGCCGTTTATGCTAAAATTGATAGTATTTCACAAATAGCATCTAAATATGCCATTGCAAATGAATACGATAAATTGATGTCGATTATCGGTTCAAGTGGTACTAATGCCGGTACATGGGTTGATTTTACCAATTATTATGAAAATATTCCATCCAATCAGTTAGAAAATTTTCTAATCATACAAGCAGATCGTTTTCAGAATCCGGTTATTCGTTTATTTCATACGGAATTAGAGACAATTTATGAAGAAAAAAATATGACCTTAACGCAAGACGGAAGACGAGTAAATGCAGCATTAATGGAAGCATTGTTTCCCAATCATCCTTATGGAACACAAACCACTATAGGAACACAAAAAGATTTGCGTAATCCTTCTATTACCAATGTAAAAAATTTCTTTTCTACCTATTATGTTCCTAATAATATGGCATTTATTATGGCAGGAGATTTTGACCCCGATGAAGCTATTGCATTAATAGACAAATATTTTGGAAAAATGGAATCTTCTCCCATTCCTCCTTTTTCCTTTCAACCGGAAGAACCTATTACAGCTCCTATCGAAAAAGAAATTGTGGGGAAAGAAGCAGAAAATATACGTTTAGCATGGCGTTTTGGGAATCCGAAATCGGAAGAAATCCCTGTAATGATATTGGCAGAAATGATTATTACAAACGGACATGCAGGCTTAATAGATTTGAATGTCAATCAAAAACAACGTACTTTAGGTGCCGGTTCTGCTCCTGCTATGTTGCATGATTATTCTTATATGATGATGTATGGAAGTCCGAAAGCAGGACAAACTCTTGAAGAAGTGCGTAATATCTTATTAGAGCAAATAGACTTATTGCAACAAGGAGCCTTTGAAGATTGGTTATTACAGGCTTGTATTAATGATTTACGTTTAAGAGAAATCTCGGCGTATGAAAGCAATAGCGGACGAGTGGATGCAATGGAAGAAGCTTTTTATTTGGATATTCCTTGGGCAGAAAAAGTAATTTCTTTGGATCGTTTAGAAAAAATTACAAAACAAGATATAATTGATTTTGCAAAAAAATATTTACGAAGAGACAATTATGTTGTTATTTATAAACGTAAAGGAAAACCGACAGATATCGAAAAGGTTAAAAAACCTAAAATTACTCCTATTACCATCAATAGAACCGATAAAAGTGATTTTGTGAAAATGATAGAAGAACGCAAAGTAAATCCTATCGAGCCTGTATTTGTTGATGTTTCAAAAATAGGCTATTCCCTTTTAGAAAATAATACTAAAATATATCACACTAAAAACTACGACAATGAATTGTTTTATTTGAATTATGTAATTGATATGGGAATATATCAAGATAAGTATTTAAACATCGCTTTTTCTTATTTTGAATACCTTGGCACTAAAACATTGACTCCCGAACAAATCAAAGAAGAGTTTTATAAAATAGGTTGTACATTTGATATGTCGGCAGGTAGTGAGCGTAGTTATATCACTATTTCGGGTTTATCGAAAAATATGGATGCAGCAATTAAATTATTTGAAGATATAGTTAAAAATGCTCAACCCAATCAAGAAGCTCTTGACAATTTAATTAGTGATATATTAAAATCTCGCGAAAACTCAAAACATAATCAAAATGCAATTTTCTCTCATTTGATTACTTATGGAATGTTTGGAACCGAATCGCCTGTTTTTGCAACGCAATTAAGTACAAAAGAATTAAAAGCTATCACACCGACACAATTAATTACTAAAGTACAAGATTGGATGAATTATAAACAATTTGTTATTTATTACGGACCTGATAATTTATCGACTGTTTCGAAAAGCATTAATGAACATCATAATTTAAAAGATTTAAAAGATGTTCCTGCAGAAGTAATTTTCAAAGAAAATGTCCCAAGCAAAGATAGGGTTTATGTAGTTCATTATGAGTCTCCTCAAGTAAATTTATATACAATGTCTTTCGGTAATAAATACCAAAAAGATATCACTTCTAAAATTCGTTTATACAACGAATATTTTGGAGGCAGTATGAATTCGATTGTATTTCAAGAAATGAGAGAAGCACGTGCATTAGCTTATACGGCAATGTCTCAATATGCATCTCCATCCGATACCAATCATTTGTGTCAAAATGTATCTTATATTGCCTGCGGAATTGATAAATTAGCCGAATCAATCGAAACTTTTAATGAACTTATGAACAATATGCCGGAAATTGACGCTGCTTTCAATATTGCAAAAGAATCAAGCATTAATAGCTATCGTACATCGCGTATTACTAAAGACAGAGTGATTTGGACATTTTTAAGTTGGCAAAAATTAGGATTAAAAGAAGACCCGCGAAAACAAACTTTTGAAGAATTAATGACGCTTAATCTTCAAGATATTAAACAATTTCAAAAGGAATATGTAACAGGAAAACCTCGTACTTTTGTTGTTATGGGAAATACAAAGGAAATGGATATGAAATATCTGAAGAAAATAGGAAAAGTTAAAGTACTCAAGTTAGAACAAATTTTCGGATATTAAAAATTGAAAGATATGCGTTTAGACGAAATAATGAAATTGTTGTATTATAAAAAAGAAACCTATTTTTTAGATATGTTCGGCAAGGTTAAACACAATCATACAACCTTGTACAACGATCGCAACAATTGTATTTCGGAAAAACACATTGAACGCTGGTTGTCAATGAATGATTTATTAAATGTAAGTATTTATTTAAATGAAGGTTGGCAACCGGATTGGAATAATATTCAAGAGAAAAAATATATTATTATTGTTAAAAACGATACGGTTAGTACGCAAGAAACCGATTTTCCATGCAGTATTACTTATTTTAAAACAAAAGAAAAAGCAATGGCTGCAATTGAGATAATAGGAGAAAAACAATTAAAAACTATATTTTTAGGATAAGAAAAAGGAGAGGTCAACCTCTCCTTTTTTAATTTCTATTATCTTTTATTAAGGATAATTATAATTCTAATTTTTCACAAGCCAACATTGCTGCATTTTGCTCTGCTCCTTTTATGTTATAGTCATAACCTTCGGCTATAAATTGACCATTGACAAATAGTTGAACAATATATTGTTTTCTTTTATTGAAAAGTATTTCTTTGGTTACTTTGTATTCTATTTTGTTTTTTACTTTTTGAGACCAAGCTAAAATTTTTCCTTTATAATTTGAATCTATAGATGCAAGTAAGTCTATATTGATATAATTATTTATTATTTTTTCAATAAAAATTTTTTTTGTTAATTTATATCCTCTGTCTAAATACAAAGCCCCTATAAAAGCTTCTAAAGCATTGCCTAACAATGATTCGCATATATTAAAATCCTGTTCATTGCTATTGATAAAAACATCTATTCCTATTTTACGACTCAGCTTATTTAATTGATTTCTATTCAAAATACGTGAGCGTAATTCGGTTAAAAAACCTTCTGATGCTAAAGGATATTTTTTGTATAGGTATTCGGCAATTATTGTACTTAAAACGGCATCGCCTAAAAATTCTAAGCGTTCATTATCTTCTCTTATCAGTTTATCGTTAGCAGCGGATTTATGAGTGAATGCTTGTTGATATAGTTCTATTTTTTTTGGAGAAAATCCAAAAGAATTTTTTAAATATAACTTTAAATTTTTGATTTCTTTTTGTTTTTTTGATGAAAAATTAAATCCCATATTTTTTAAAAACTAATGAAACATTTTGTCCTCCAAATCCAAAAGAATTAGATATTGCAAAATTAACTTTATGTTGTTGTTTTTTATGAAATACAAAATTTAAATTTTTATCAAAAACCTCATCTAATTGAAATAAATTGATAGTAGGAGGGATTACATTGTTTTTGATTGTCAGTACGGTAGCGATAGATTCTACAACTCCGGCAGCTCCTAAAAGATGTCCTATCATTGATTTAATAGCAGTTAACTTAATATCGTAGGCATGTTGTCCAAAAAGCGACATAATTGCTTTTATTTCTGCAATATCGCCTTGAACAGTAGATGTTCCGTGCATATTAATATGGTCAATGGATTCGATAGGTATATTAGCATCTTCTAATGCGTTTTTCATCGCTGATTTGGCTCCTTCTCCTTCGGGATGAGGAGCAGTGATGTGATGAGCGTCGGCTGAAAGTCCAACACCTATAAGTTCAGCATAAATAGGTGCTTTTCGAGCTAAAGCATGTTCTAAATTTTCTAAAATAATGGCTCCTGCACCCTCGCCTATTACAAAACCGTCTCTGTCTTTATCAAAGGGGCGAGAAGCGGTTGCAGGGTCGTCATTGCGTCGTGAAATAGCATGCATTGCATTAAATCCTGCTATACTAAACTTATTAACGGGAGCTTCCGAGCCGGAAACAACGATTATATTTGCTTTTCCTAAGCGGATGTAATTAAAAGCGTCGGCTATGGCATGAGACGATGAAGCGCAAGCTGATGAGGTAACATAATTTAACCCTTTAAATCCATGGCGAATGGCAATATAGCCGGCTGCAATGTTTCCAATAACTTTGGGAATAATAAAAGGACTAAATTGAGGGACAGCATCTCCCGAAAGCAAATATTGTTCGCTTGCTTCGAATAAGCTTGTATGACCACCCATTCCCGTACCAAGAATGACTCCTATTTTCTCAGGGTCTATTTTTGAAGAATCTATTTTTGAGTCTTTTACAGCTTCATCGGCAGCCGCAATGGCATACTGAGAAAAAATGTCCATTTTACGAGCTTCTTTTTGTTCTATCCAATTAAGAACATCGAAGTTTTTAAGCTCACATGCAAATTGAGTTTTAAAAAGAGAAGCGTCGAAATGTGTAATTGGACAAGCTCCACTTACTCCTAAAAGTAAATTTTTCCAATATTCTGTTGTATTATTGCCTATAGGAGTAAGGGATCCTAATCCTGTAACTACAACTCTATTTAATTCCATAAAAGGAGAAAGTACTATTTTTCAATAGCTTCTTTTACAAATTTAATAGCGTCACCAACTGTTACAATTTTATCCTGATCTTCTTCAGGAATTTTAATTTTGAATTCGTTTTCAAAAACCATTAGCAATTCTACATTATCTAATGAGTCAGCGCCAAGGTCATTAACAAAACTCTTCTCAGGAGTTACTTCTGCAACGTCTCTTCCTAATTTGTCAGCAACGATTGCAATAACTTTTTCTTCAATATTCATAAAACTTAAATTTTTAAATTTCGAGTTACAAAAATACACCTTTTTAAATAATGTTTACTTGTTTTGTGATTAAATTATCGTAAAAAAAAATAGTTGCTTGTAAATCAATCACAAAAAAAACGAATATTTTATTTTAATAATTGTATAAATGCAATAAAAGTGTACTTTTGTAAAAAATATTTTGCCTATTTTACAATGAAAATAGAAGCATTTTAATAAAATCGTTAAAAAAATGACATTAAAAAAAAAGAAATTTAATATCCCGAATACCTTTACCATTGTTTTTTTTATTATCGTCGTCGCTGCTGTATTGACATGGATTATTCCTTCCGGAGAATTTATGAAAGAAGTGAAGGAAGTAGACGGCTCTTTACGAGAAGTAATTGTTCCCGATTCTTATCATCTTGTTGAAAAAGAAATACAAACATGGCAGATATTTTCTGCTTTTTTTAATGGATTTGTAAAAACAGCGAATATTATTGTTTTTATATTAATGATAGGAGGTGCTTTTTGGATATTGAATTTCACAAAAGCAATTAATATAGGAATTTTATCTTTTTTAAAAATAATAGCTGCTTTACAGAAGAAACGTCTTTTTAGGCATATTAATATTAATACTATTGTTTTAGTTAGTATTATGATTGTTTTTAGTTTGTTTGGAGCTATTTTTGGAATGAGCGAAGAAACATTGGCGTTTGTTATTATTTTTGTTCCTCTTGCCATTTCAATGGGTTATGATTCTATTGTCGGTTTATCAATATGTTATTTAGCAGCACATATTGGTTTTGCCGGAGGAATTTTTAATCCTTTTACAATTGGAATTGCTCAAGGTTTTGCCGGAATTCCTCTATTTTCAGGATTTGAATATCGATTTTTATGTTGGTTGGTCTTTACATTTTTTGTCATTGTTTTTATATTGTGGTATGCGAACAAAATAAAGAAAAATCCCGAAAAATCACCGACTTATAAAATAGATAATTATTGGAGAGAACAACATAAACCGGACGAATTAGAGAAAATAAATTATCATAGCTCTCCTATAGCATGGATATTATACGCTATTCTTTCGATAGGATTTATTTATTTATCAATTAAAATTCCTTTAACTGAAATTAAGTTAAATCATCAAATATTAACTTTTCCTGTTTTTCCGATAACAACTGTTTTTTTTATGTTGTTTGGATTTGTCAGTCTTAGAAAAAGCGTTCATTTTTTTATATTACTTCTTTTGTTTTTAACTATTTGGATTTTAATTGTTGGTGTTTTAGGATATCAGTGGTACATAATGGAAATAGCTACCCTATTTTTTGTTTTGGGCATTTGTGCCGGTATAGCTTTTAAATGTTCAGCTGATAAAATTGCTAAATTGTTTTTAGAAGGATGTAAAGATATTATGAATGCTGCTTTGATAGTCGGATTGGCAGGAGGAATTATTATTATTTTGCAAGACGGAAAAATTATTGATACCATTCTTTATAACATATCAAATGGCATGCAGGGCTTAAGCAAAGCCGAAACAGTAGGAGGGATGTATTTGTTTCAAACGGTTTTGAATCTTATTATTCCTTCGGGTTCGGCAAAAGCGGCTTTAACGATTCCCATTATGGCACAATTTGCCGATCTTTTGCAAGTTTCACGTCAATCAATGGTTTTGGCTTTTCAGTTTGGTGACGGTATTACTAATATTTTCACTCCTGCTTCCGGAGTTTTAATCGGTTGCTTGGGAATTGCACGTATTCCTTATGTTATTTGGGTAAAGTGGGTATATAAATTTTTATTATTTCTTTTAGTATTGGGTTTCCTTCTTTTATTGCCGCCTTTATTTTTATCGATAAATGGATTTTAATTTCTGATTTTATACGGAAAGATAACAGATAATTTTGTACTTTTGCTTTTTAATATAAAAAAGTTACAAATGCAAGAAAAAATTAAAATATTAGCTATTAATCCGGGTTCAACCTCTACAAAATTTTCGGTATTGGAATTAAATCTTCAAGCGAAAAATAATAAAGATGAAATCGTCTCTGTTTTTTCAAAAAATGTTAAACATAGTTTGGAAGAAACACAAGAGTTTAAACGTATAGCTGATCAATATAAATGGCGTAAAGAAATTATATTAAACACCTTAAAAGAAAACAATATTGATTTAAAAAAGATTAAATACGTTATTGGTAGAGGTGGATTGGTTAAAAACATTTCATCGGGAATTTATAAAGTCAACGAAGCGATGAAACACGACCTTTTGATTGGATATGCAGGAGAACATGCTTGTAATTTAGGCGGACTTATTGCAGATGAAATAGCACAATCTTTACAAATCGATTCTTTTATAGCCGATCCGGTTGTTGTTGACGAAATGAGTGATATTGCAAAAGTATCGGGACATCCTTTGTTTATAAGAAGACCCATTTTTCATGCACTCAATCAAAAAGCTATTGCTCGGATGTATGCTCGAAAGGTGGAGAAAAAATACGAAGAATTGAATCTTATCGTAGCTCACATGGGCGGAGGAATCAGTATAGGAGTGCATAATCACGGATTAGTGATTGATGTTAATCAAGCATTGAACGGCGATGGTCCGTTTTCGCCCGAACGCAGCGGTTCACTACCTGTAATTGACGTGATAAAAGCCTGCTTTAGCGGAAAATATACTCAAAACGATCTTAGTAAAATGGTTGTCGGAAAGGGAGGTTATGTAGCTTATTTAGGCACTAACGATGCTTTAGAAATAGAAAAAAGAGCAAAAGCAGGAGATAAAGAAGCTGATTTTTACGAATCGGCTATGGCTTACCAAATAGCAAAAGAAATTGGGGCTGCCTCGACTGTAGTAGAAGGAAAAGTAGATGCAATTTTATTAACAGGCGGATTAGCATATGGAAAACCTTTTGTCGAAAAAATTACAAAACGCATTCAACATTTGGCACCTATATTTTCTTTCCCCGGCGAAGACGAAATGAATGCTTTAGCATTTAACGTCTTTTTAATGTTAAAAGAAGATATTCCTTTAAAAGAATATAAATAACGGTTTTATAAGACATTAAAAAAAGAGAGTGTTCAAAAATAGAAACTCTCTTTTTTTGTTAGTAACCGTAAATTGTTATTTCTACTCTCATAAGTATATTTGAAACAAATAGAAAACACAAATGAGATATTACCGCAGTAATCCATTGTATATGTCGTTAAAATATTTTTCTGTAATTTTTTGATTTACTGGCTCAAAATAATACCATCTACGTCTATCATTATTAATTATTTCATAATAACAAAAACTATTTTTTCTAAAAAATAATTCGGAAAGAGGAAGTTCTTTTAATATACGATTTTTATAAAACAATGAAACTTTTAAATTCTGTTTATCAAAAAATATGCTATCTATACTTTCAGGGTAAGGAGCCCTTTCTCTTCCATATAAAAAGCATTTTTGATGGTAAATAATTTTATAATTTCCAATTTTTTTAAAATGTTTAATATCAAAAGGATTTTCATAATACATAGTATCTATACTATGATCTTTCTTCCATTTATAATAAGCTAAAACAATAGTATCATTAGAAACTTTTTCTATTTCGGGAATCGGATCTACCATAAAAATTGCTGTAAATAATTTATTGTTTTTTATTAAGCCTAATTCATTTTCATCACCCCAATCATCGTAAATTTTAATATATAAAAGAGTTGAATCATTTATAGCATAGATTTGGTAAAGATGATCAAATTTTTCCTTTATAAGTTTTTTGTTACTACATCCAAATATAAATAGGGATGTTAAAATAAGTAATATGTGTTTTTTTATTTTCATATATGATTTTCTTTTTGCAAAGGTAGTATTTTTAATTATAAAATTCATTGTTTGATGTTTTTATTTTTAAAAGTATAAGGTGGAACACAACCCATTTTATCGAGCATTATCTAAATATTTTATATATTTGCGGGGTAACGGTTTTAACTTCTCTAAACTCTCCATTTTTGTCGGTAAATTTCTTAATCCTATATAATTCCCGTTGATAATATTGTATTTTTTATGTTTTTTACTCATTTTCATTTTTGGAAAAAAGAACCCATTATCTAACCAACATTGTACTTGTTTTTCTTTATCAATAGGTATTAATCTATTCTTCTTTATTAATAATGGGAAATCATCGAAAATTACCCCTTTAGTATAATCAGGATGTTCCTTTAATACAACATAATAACTCTTATTATCAAAAGAACATTTTACACGATAATAGATAAAAAGATCTTCAAAAACTATAATATAATTACCTCGACTAAATATATCGTCTTCCAATACAATTGATTTTGCTACAGAATCATATACTCCTATGGCATCACTAATATATTCATATTTCTTGTTAGAATATTTATATTTTTTTATTATAATTGGAAACCAAGGATTTGTAGCTATTTGTCTTTTTTCAAAAGCATTTACTTTATATCTCCATTTTGCTTTGGTTGAAAGAAAAATAGTGTCGCCATGCTTGTAAATATAACAAGTATCTACTGAATGACTTGCCAACCATGAAATAAAAGTAACAGTGCATGTAGAATCATTTATAATTTGTAGTCTGCCAAACAAGTTTTTTCCATAATATGTTTGAGCCTGCGTACTAATGAATAATATTATCATTGTCAAAAATAAGGTATACTGTTTTTTCATAAATTTTTTATTTTTTATAATTATATCTGTTTTTCAACGATATTGTCTTTATCGTTGATAATACGGAAAGAATTAACAGGCATTATTAAAGTGTCGGAAGCATTTGCCGTTTTACTTAAGAGTACGATAGTTAGAAAACAGTTTGTCAATCCATTTTCCGTTGTTGTTCCGCTTAGTATTAATGCAGCTTTGTAATTTATTCCTGAATAATGCTGTCCTTTAGCTGCATAGTATAGTGTAAAATTTTTATCGGTTCCGACAAGATAAGCATTTTCGCAACTATCTATTCGCAATAATTGATTATCGCCAATGAATTTGATAAAATTATTATCTGTTTTTTTTTCTTGATTCGAAAGGGTAAAGCTATAATCGGGCAATGAATCGTTGACATTGGGTGCAAAAGAAGAGTAAAAAACACGGCAGGGTGCAAAAATATATTTTCCTTCTATTTTTGGGGGGGTTGTTCCTTCATAAATAGGTATGTGTTCTGTTATTTCGTTTACTATTTTTTGAGGAATGACTTCGTTTATTTTTTTAAATTCTTCTTTTTTACAGGCTATTAATAGGCTTGTAAAAATAATAAAGAGAGAAAATATATTTATTTTTCGAATCATAAATAGCAAATCATTTGTACAAAAGTAATAAAAAAAAGGACATATTATTCACAATTAAATAAGATGTCCTTTTCTATTTGGTTTTTTATATTAATTAGTATTTAAACTTTCTGCTGCACTGACCATTTCAATCAAAGCGTTGGTAATGGAAGCTTGTCTTAATTTATTATAAGTAAGATTGAGTTCTTTGATAAGGTCGTTGGCGTTTTCGGTTGCTTTGTGCATTGCCGTCATTCTGGCGCCATGTTCCGAAGCAAGCGATTCTAAAACTGCTTGATATAGCTTTGTTTTTATAAACAATGGAATCATTTGCTCATAGAGCTGTTCTTTGTCGGGTTCGAAAATATAATCGGTATTGCTTGCTTGATTTTCGTTTTCATCAAAAGCAATAGGAAGATAAGATTGATTAACAAACAGTTGAGTTCCTGCGTTTTTAAATCGGCTATAAACGATTTCGACTTTATCAATTTTTTTGTCAATAAATTGTTGCATAATATTTTCGGCAATAGCAGCAACTTTTTCAAACGTACATGTATCTAAAATATCGTTATGAATGGAATAAATGGGATATTTTTTTCTTTGCAAGTATTCATTTGCTTTTCTTCCAATACATATAAATTTGACTTTATTTTGTTGATGTTGTGTTTGATAGGTCGATTGTAATAGAGATTCCGTTAGTTTAATAACGTTGTTATTAAATCCTCCACATAATCCTTTATTGGAAGTAATCATAACGATAAGAACGTTTTCCTCTTTGCGTATTTCTTCTAAAGGATTTTTTTTGTCTTCTGTTCGCGATGAAATTACATTATTTAAAAGATTGGTCAGATTTTTTGCATAAGGTCTGAATTTAATGATAGTGGTTTGGGCTCTTCTTAATTTGGCAGCCGAAACCATTTTCATTGCACTCGTAATTTTCTGAGTGGAACGAACAGATATAATTCTAACTCTAATCTCCTTTAAACTAGCCATATAAAATTAGTTTTATTCGTATTTTTTAGCAATAGTATTACAAACATTGTATAAAACATCCGTAATTTCTTTTTCTATTATTCCTTTTCTTAGTTTTTCTAAAATGTCGGCATGATTATTTTCTAAGTATAGTAAATATTCTGCTTCGAAATCGGCAATTCTATTAACGGGAACTTTTTGTAGCAATCCATTGGTTCCACAATATATGATAGCAATTTGGTTTTCTACTTTATAAGGGGTATATTGGGGTTGTTTTAGTATTTCTACGTTACGGGCTCCTTTATCTAAAATAGCTTGTGTAGCAGCATCTACATCAGAACCGAATTTTGCAAAAGCTTGTAATTCCGTATATTGAGCTTGGTCGAGTTTCAGAGTTCCTGCAATTTTCTTCATTGATTTGATTTGTGCATTTCCTCCTACACGAGATACGGAAATACCGACGTTAATAGCCGGGCGAATTCCTGCGTTGAATAATCCGCTTTCCAAGAATATTTGTCCGTCGGTAATTGAAATAACATTGGTCGGAATATAAGCCGAAACGTCTCCTGCTTGTGTTTCGATAATGGGAAGTGCCGTTAACGAACCACCACCTTTCATTAAAGGTCTTAGGCATTCGGGAACGTCGTTCATTTGACGTGCAATATCATCGGATTCAATAATTTTTGCTGCTCTTTCCAATAAGCGAGAGTGTAAGTAAAAGATATCTCCCGGATATGCTTCACGTCCTGAGGGACGACGTAGTAAAAGAGATACTTCACGATAAGCAACGGCTTGTTTAGAAAGGTCGTCGTATATAATGAGTGCATGACGTCCGGTGTCTCTAAAAAATTCGCCTATAGATGCTCCTGCATAAGGTGCATAGAATTGCATGGCTGCAGGGTCGGAAGCAGAAGCTGCAACAATAACCGTATAAGGCATAGCACCGTGATCCGTTAAGGTTTTTACGGTATTGGCAATTGTGGAACCTTTTTGACCGATAGCTACATAAATACAATAAACGGGTTCGCCTTTATCATAAAATTCTTTTTGATTGATGATTGTATCGATAGCGATAGCGGTTTTTCCGATTTGACGGTCGCCGATAATTAATTCGCGTTGTCCTCTTCCGATAGGAATCATAGCATCAATAGCTTTGATACCTGTTTGTAGAGGTTCCTTAACCGGTTGACGGAAAATAACTCCCGGCGCTTTACGCTCTAAAGGTAGCTCATAGGTTTTTCCTTCAATAGGTCCTTTGCCATCGATAGGCTCTCCTAATGTATTAATAACGCGTCCAAAAATATTTTCTCCTACTTTGATAGAAGCAATGCGTCCTGTTCTTCTACATATATCGCCTTCATTTAATAGTCTACTTTCACTAAATAGTACGACTCCTACATTGTCATCTTCTAAGTTAAGTACGATTCCATAAATATCGTCTTTTTCAAAATAAATTAATTCTCCCGCTTGAGCTTGAGAAAGTCCGTAAACACGGGCGATTCCGTCTCCTACTTGTAGAACAATTCCTGTTTCTTCTAATTCAACATTGTTATTGAAATTAGATAATTCTTGTCTTAAAATTGCGGAAATTTCCGAAGGTTTTATCTCTGCCATTCTATTTTATTTTTTATTTGATTCTTAAAATTAAAAATTAGGTTGATAAGTTGTATCTATTAGTTCTTTTTTTATTCGGTCTAATTGTTTTCTAATGCTTGCATCGTAATAATAGTCATTAAACTTAAAGAGGACTCCGCCGATAAGTTTGGGTCTTACATGTTTTATTATTTCAATTTCGGCATTTGTATGGTTTGCTACTTTATTTTTAATGATGTCAATACTGTTATTGTCTAATTCGGAAGCGCTATAAACATCAAGTGTGATGATGTTTTTATATTTTTTATATAATTTCACATATTCATCACAGATAATATCTAAATGCAATTCTCGTCCTTTGCGTAAGATTAATAATAGGTATTTTAATGTTATATCTATTATATGTTGTTGAAAAACTTCTCGTATAATATTGATTTTCTTATCTACACGAACAATAGGACTATTAATGACTGTTTGTAGATTTTTATTTTCTTGGAAAACTTTGTTTATCAATAAGAAATCCTTGCTGATTCTTTCAACTTGATTGTATTCTTGTGCAAATTCAAAAAACGCTTTAGCGTACCGACTGGCAAGTTTTGTTCTTCTCATTATCTACATCTAATTCAATTTGATATCATCTAATAATTTATTTACATAAGTAGAATGTGCTTGTTTGTCTTTCAATTCTTGTAAGATTACTTTTTCGGCAATATCAACTGAAAGGTCAGCAATTGTATTTTTAATATCGGCAATTGCTTTCATTTTTTCATAATGAATTGCTTCTTTAGCACTTTCTATAATGTGTTCAGCTTCAAAATTTGCTTTTTCTTTTGCCGAATCATACATTTTTTGACTTACTTTTCGAGCTTCCGATACAATTGCATCGCGTTCTTCTTTCGCTTGTTTTAAGAGAAGTTCATTGTCTATTTTCAACAATCTCATTTCTTCTCGTGTTTTTTCAGCTTCTTGAAGTGCGTCGGTAATGCTTTTTTCTCGTTTATTAAGCATTCCCATAATGGGTTTCCAGCCAAATTTACCTAAGATGAAAAGTAATATCAGGAATGACAAAGTCATCCAAAACATCAAACCTATTCCGGGTAGTACAAGTTCCATAAATAGTAAATTTTATATAAAATAATAATTTTTCTATTGAAATTCTACCAAACAAAACAATAGATTTTGTCTGGTAGAATTCAACTTTTATATTACAAGAGTAATTTTCTTTATTGTAGCACTACTAACATACATACAACGACAGCAAAGAAAGCAACCCCTTCGATAAAAGCTGAGGTAATAATCATATTTAATCGGATATCTCCACTCACTTCGGGTTGACGAGCTAAAGATTCCAATGCACTTTTACCGATGTTTCCAATTCCGATACCTGCTGCAACTGCTGCAATTCCTGCTCCAATGCTTGCTCCCATTTTGCCAAGCTCTGCTAATAATAAAATTGATAATAATGACATTTTTTTTGTTTTTAATGTTTATAAATAAATTTCTTTTAATGTATTTCTTTTAATTCATGTTCTTCTTCGTGTTCTTTAACAGCCATTCCTATATAAATAGCAGAAAGTAGCGTAAAGACATAGGCTTGTATAAAGGCTACGAGTAATTCTATAAAACCCATAAACACATAGAATATAACAGATGCTATTGAAACTCCATAGCCGGCAGATAGATTAGTTTCTCCTAATATGAAGATAAGACAAATAAATCCTAATGCGATGATGTGTCCTGCTGTTATGTTAGCAAACAAACGAATCATTAAAATAATAGGTTTTGTGAAAACTCCTATTAATTCAACAATAGGCATTAAAGGAATAGGAACTTTTAACCACCATGGAATGCCGGGTGTGTTAAAAATATCTTTCCAATAGTGTTTATTTCCACTCAAGGTGGTAACAATAAAAGTGAAGAGAGCTAAAATTAGTGTTACTGAAATATTTCCTGTTAAGTTAGCTCCTCCCGGGAAAAAAGGGATAAGACCAAAAAGGTTATTGAAAAGAATAAAGAAAAATAGCGTTAATAAAAAAGGCGTATATTTTTCATGTTTCGGTCCTATCGATGGAACAATAGCACCATCTTTTATAAATAAAAGAATAGGTTCGATAATACGAGCAATTCCTTTAGGGGCTCCGTGTCCATTCTTTTTATAACTCCTTGCAGCAGAGAGAATAATCAAAGTTAATAATAGAATACTGATAAAAAGAGAAAGCACATTTTTTGTGATTGATAAATCAATAAAAAAAGCGTCTTTGTCCATATTTCCTTCTTCATCAACTTTTATTATTTTCCCTTTATTTGCTCCTTTTTCTTGACAAATAGCAAAACCGGCATAACTTTCATGTCCATGATGAAATTTAGACGAAGAGAATAGGTGAATTTTGCCGTCATGATAAAGAATAACAGGAAGATAAATAGATATATGTTTGTCATTTATAGTCATTATATGCCATTCATAAGCATCGACCACGTGTCCGATAATGGTTGAACCTGCATCAAAATTTTTTTCCGTATTCGGATTTTCCGAAGCTTGGATATTTGGAATAAAAAATAGAAAAACACTCCATAATGTTAATAAACACAGTTTTTTATAAGTCTTTATTTTACAAATATTTAAATGCATTTTCTTATGATAGTAAATTGTAAATAATTTAAAAAGCTAAAATAACAAATTTTTCATATCAAAAGAGATTAAAAATAGAAAAATTTCATATTTATTTTATATTCCTTAATATCAAATTTTTATGAAATTTTTAGGTAAAAAATAAGTTTATTGAACGGAATTTTTGTAAAGAGAGATAGTGATGGTATTAATAATAACTGCAAAAGCAATAAAACCGATAAGATAAAATTTTAAATCGTGAATTGTAGTTCCTTTTAAAATAATATATTTTAAAATTTCCGTAAAATGAGCAATGGGATTAATCATATTAATAAGTTGTCCCCAATAAGGCATACTATCGATGGGCGTAAATAATCCGCTTAATAAAATAAAAATAATGAAAAGAAAGGTAATAACATAAGTAGCTTGGACTTGATTTTTAGAAAAAATAGAAACCATAAATCCTAATCCTAACATTCCGAGTAAAAATACGGCTGTAAATACGAGCAGTAAAAACACCGATCCTTGAATGGCTATATCGAATACGTAACGCATAACAATTAGTCCTATTCCAAATTCTATCATTCCGATAATCCAAAAAGGGATTAATTTTCCTGAGAAAAACTGTATTTTTGTAATAGGCGTAACATTCATTTGTTCAATGGTTCCTAATTCTTTTTCTCTAACAATATTTAATGTGGACAACATTGAGCCTATCATAGAGACCAATACGGCTAATATTCCCGGAACGAATATATTTTTATAATCCATTTTTTTATTGAACCATCGAGAAGTATGTATTTTTATTTGAGTTGGCGGTATTGTTGTTTTTTGAATTTGAATATTGGCAACATTTTTAATATAACCTTCTAAAAATTGTTGAAAATAAGCAACTCCTACTGATGTTTTCATATTATTAACAGCATTTGCAGTTAAAAATAAAGTCGGTTTTTCGTTGCGATATATTTTCTTCTCGAAATGTGAAGGTATTTCGATAATGATATCAACATTGTCTTTTTTCATTTGTTTGTCTGCTTGTTTTTTAGTTAAAATTGATTCTTTTATTTTAAAATATTTATTTCCATTCAAAGTATTTCTAATGTCTCTTGATAAAGAGGAATGGTCGTTATCGATAATGGCTATATTTAAACTTTTAATTTCCAAATCGGCAGCAAACGGGAATACTAATAAATAAGCAAGCGGCAAAATGGTGATTAATTGTGCCAAAATAGGATTCCGAAAAATCTGAATAAATTCTTTTTTTATTAGTATTAATATGGTTCTCATTGTAATATCCTTAAATAGTTAAGGTTTTTATTATATGTCTTATTTTCCGATACAAAAATTTTTAAAGATAGATTCTAATATTTCATTATTATGAATTTCTCCTGTTATTGTGCCTAAATAATAAAGGACTTGTTTAATATCTACCATTACCAAATCGGTCGGCACTTGTTTATCAAATGCTTCTTCGGCTTGTAATAGCGATAGATGCGCATTATACAATGCTTCATAATGTCGAGTATTGGCAACCAAGATATCATTAGGACTTTCTAATGTAGCGACAAATTCTTTCAAAGCATCGTTGATAGCGGAAATGTTAATTTTTTTCTTTGCTGAGATATAGAAAGTGTCTTTAGTAGAAGTAGTTGGAAATTCAGGAAGAAGGTCGGATTTGTTGACCAATACAAATAATTTTTTTTCTTTAAATTTTTCTTTTATTTTTTTTACTTCTTCATTATCAACTTCTTCTTTATCAATCAGATACAATATTATTGTAGCCTTTTCCATTGCTTTATAGCTACGTTCGATGCCATATTTTTCTATTTCATCAGAAGTGGTGCGTAAGCCTGCCGTATCAATAAAACGAAACATAAAACCGTCGATAACAATAGTGTCTTCGATTGTGTCTCGCGTTGTTCCCGGAATATTGGTAACAATTGCTCGTTCTTCGTTGAGTAAAGTGTTTAATAAAGTAGATTTACCGACATTGGGTTTGCCGGCAATAGCCACGGGAATTCCATTTTTAAATACATTTCCCATTTTAAACGAATGAAGCAAAGATTGAATTTCTTGTTTTAATTTTTCAAATAAATGTTTTATTTCTATACGATTAGCAAATTCAACATCTTCTTCGGCGAAATCTAACTCCAATTCGAGTAGAGCAGTAAAATGTAATAATTGTTTTCGGAGTGATTTTATTTTAGAAGAAAAACCTCCTTTTAAGTGTTGTATTGCAAGTTGATGTGCTGCTTTTGATTGAGAAGCTATCAAATCGCTTATGGCTTCAGCTTGCGATAAATCTATTTTTCCACTCATAAATGCTCGCAAGGTAAATTCTCCCGGCTCAGCCAATCGACAACCTTTGCTGACCAATAATTCTAATATGCTACGTTGAATGTAAACCGAACCATGGCATGATATTTCGATTAAATTTTCGCCTGTATACGAATTAGGTTGTTTGAAATAAGTGATTAAGACTTCGTCTATTATTTCGTTTTTATCAATAATAGTTCCCATATAAACTTTATTCGGTTCAAATAAAGTCTTATTGGATTTTGAAACAAAAACTGATTGTAAAATTTCTAAGGATTTTTTCCCTGAAATCCGAATTAAACCAATAGCTCCCGTTCCTGCGGGAGTTGATAAAGTGCATATTGTTTCTGTAAAATCCATATTTATAAAATATGTGCAAAAGTATAAAATAAATACGTAAATTTATTTATAAATCTATTTTAATTTTTGATTATGATGAAATATTAACACCTACCGTTCTTAAATTTTCCCAAAAATTAGGATAAGATTTAAGAACACAATCAGGATTTTCTATTTGTATTTCAGGGAAATATCCGGCTAATAATGAAAGACTCATAGCGATGCGATGATCGTTATAAGTTGTAAAAAAAGGATTGAATATTTTATTTTTGTTTAGAGGTGTTATTTCCAACGTATTTTTGTCTGATTGTAGATGAGCAATTTTGTTTAATTCAACGATTAGAGCTTGTAAACGATTGCTTTCTTTGAACACCAAATTCCGGATGCCGCTAATTTTTGCTTTTATGTTTAATCCGCAACAAAGCACAGCAAGTGTGGGGACTAAATCGAGATAATTGCTTGCATTTAAAGAGAGGAAAGAAGGTATTATATTGTTTGTTTTTTTTATTAAGATCCCATTATGCAAATAATGTGTTTCTACGCCACACGGTTTTACTATATCTTCGATAATACTGTCTGATTGAATGTTGCATTTTTTTAGATTTTTAATAAAAATTTCTGATTCGGGATGTAAAGCAACCCATGTAAACCAATAAGCTGCCGATGACCAATCGGCATTTACAGTGATTATTTGCTTCTTTTTCAACGAGGTAGAATGAAAATAAGAAATTGTATTGTCTTTTAAGACAATGGAAATTCCTACATCTTGCATTAGTCGAACTGTCATTTGGATATACGAAAAAGAGGCATTATTGGCGGGAAAAGTAATTTGTATGTCTTTTTTCAATAAAGGCAATACCAACAATAAAGCACTTACGAATTGGCTGCTCTGTTCTGAATCGATAAAAAGTTCTTCGTTGACAGATAAAGGTTGTAGAACATTGATTTTCAATGGCGGGAATCCTTCTTTTTCTAAATAGTGAATGTCGGCACCACAAGAACGTAAACTATCTACCAAGCCTTTTATAGGGCGATTTTTCATTTCTTCGCTACCTGTTAGTAGCCATCTTCCTTTTTGAAAACAAAGATAAGCACATAAAAAACGGAAAGCTGTCCCACAATTATGCGTATTAATTTCTTTTTCTTCCGATGAACGAGAATGATGGATTTTTATTTCCGAAAGTAATGCCGACAATAGTTGTGTGTCGTTGGCTTCCGAGAGTTTATTGATAATAAGATTTTGATTATATGTTTCTTTTAAAATTAATAGTCGATTGCTTATACTTTTAGAAGTAGGTATTTCTAACGAGGCACTTCTTTTTAAAGGGGAATATTTTAATGTATAAGAAGAAGTTATCATAATTCTTCTTGCTTTGTTTCAACAAAAGCAAAAAAGCAAAGTAATGCGTTAAAAACGGCAAAAAAACTTACTCCTGATTGGCGTTCGAGCATAGCTTCTGTTAAAAAATTAATAAAAATTAAAAGAACGAAAATAAAATACAGGAAATATTTTTTTCGAAACGACAGATAAATTGCATATAATTGTCCGGCAACAAAAAGCAATAAACCCACAATTCCTAATGCTATTGATATTTGTAAATATTGATTGTGTGCATTATAGGCTCTGATATAATAATCAAAATGTAGATTTTCTGCATATTTCCACTTTAATGCATCTTTCACATCGCCGGTTCCAACACCTATCAATGCATTTTCTTTTGCTACTTCTATTGCATTTGTCCAAATAACATAACGTACATCTTTTTGAATGTTATCGATGTATTCAAATTTTTTTATTTGTTGTGAAAAACGATTGAATTTATCGGGCAGCATACTATAAATGCCGCTTCCTACTATGCAAAATAGAAAAATATATAATAAGTTTATTTTTTTTATTTTTTTATTAAAAATAATGTATAGAATAATGGTAATCAACAATATAAATAAAGCAACAAACGAAGTTTTTGAGCTTAATAATCCGATTTCGATTATGAAAATAGGAATACATAAAAAGTAAAAAATTTTTTCTATAATAATTGTTTTTTTATTTAATAAAAAATAAATCATCACCATAATGGCAAAAGTATAAAACATTGAAGCATAAGACGGATGATGTAAAAAAGATGCCAATGTATAGAAAAAATAATTAATAACATCGTGTTCTAAATAGTTGATGTAAGAATGATATGTATTATAAGCTATTCCCAATAAGCAGCCTAGTATATAAGTATTAAAAAGAATTTTAATATGATTTGATTTCCATAACTTTATATCCGATGTAAAGAGTATTAAAGGCATAGCCAACAAAGGCAGTTTTAACGTAATATCGATTTTTCCGGCGGCTAAATTGGTGGTATATAGCAATCCAATGGCATACAATGCAAATAATCCTACAAATAGAAATAAAGGAAATATCATTTTGTTTTTCTTTGCCATTGTCCATTTGTAGGGGTAATTTTTTCTTTTCTTTTTATAAAATATACAAAAGCAAAGACCATCTGTTACTATTTCAATTACCCAATTAAGAGAGAGTAAAAGTAGAAGAGGAGGTATTATTTTTCTACCCAATGGCAAAGCAAAAGTTATTAACAATAAAATAACGTATTGTATCTGAAAATGTATCTTTTGCCTTTTCATTTTTTTATTTTTTATTGCATCCTTCAACGACTATCACTATCTCGCCTTTTATTGTTTTTTTCGAAAAATATTCAATGGCTTCGGCTAAAGAAGTTCGAACATTTTCTTCATAAATTTTAGTAAGTTCTCTCGATACGCAGACTTTTCTTTCCGAACCACAGTATTCGGCTAATTGTTCTAAAGTTTTTAGCAATCGAAAAGGAGATTCGTAGAGAATAAAAGTTTCTTTTAATGTTGATAAGTAATTAATAGCGCTTTGTCTTCCTTTTTTATGAGGTAAAAACCCGTAAAAATAAAAACTATCGGAAGGTAAAGCCGAATTAATTAATGCCGGGACAAAAGCTGTTGCACCGGGGAGGCATTCTATTTCAATGTTTTCTTTTACGCATTCTCGTATTAATAAAAATCCCGGGTCTGAAATGCCGGGAGTTCCTGCATCGCTAATAAGTGCAACCGACGACGATTGTCGGATAAGTTGAATGAAATGTGCTAATTGCTTATGTTCATTGAATTGATGATAAGACAGAGTCTGTTTGTTGATGTTATAATGCGAAAAAAGTTTGGCACTTACACGCGTATCTTCACAAAGAATTAATTCAACTTCATTGAATATGCGTAAAGCACGAAGCGTAATATCTTCTAAATTGCCAATAGGTGTCGGAACAATGTATAGTTTAGGCATTATTTTGCATTATAAAGGTTAATATAATTGGTAATTAGTTGAAATAAGCCTGTATATCCTCCTAATGACATGTTTTCTAAAGTATCGGATTTATGGTGATAGCGTCCCGATTTTCCCATTCCATAAATAAAAAATGCTTGAACTCCTTTGCTGTAAAAAGGATAATGATCGCTGTTGTTAGAGCATTCTCTGTCTTTTACTTCTTTTAGAAAATGATGTTCATCGTTTAAGGATTTCAATTTGTTATATTCGTCGGGAAAGACTTGCCCGCATACTACAGTAATGCCATTTTCTCCCGTTCCTACCATATCGAAATTAATCGCTGTTTTAATTTGAGAAAGAGGAAATAAACTGTTTGATACATAATATTTAGAACCTTCTAATCCTATTTCTTCGCAACTGACGGCAAGAAAAGCAATGGAATATTTGGGTTGATTTTCAGCTTTGCTAAAATGACGTGCCAAATCCATGATAAAAGCCGTTCCACTTGCGTTGTCGTTGGCACCATAAAAAATATAATCTTTTCCGAATTGTCCTAAATGGTCATAATGAGCTATAAAGACAAAAAACGAATCGGGATATTCTGTTCCTTTTATATAGCCGCAAACATTCTGAGTTTGATAGTTTTCAATATGACGACTGTGAAGATTGAGGAATATTTGTTTTGGTTTTTTCTTCAAATATTCTTTCGTAACATTAACAGTAACATGTTCTGCCTTTATACGTCCATAAGCAACGGGCCATCCTAATAATTTTTCGCTTACAAGTATATAACCTTTTGCATGAAGTAGATTTTTGGTAACTGTTTCTAATACTTTATTGTATATTTGTTTTGAAATACTATCTTTTGTGTTTAACCGGCTAATATCAATTAAAATAAATCCTTTGTTCTTATTGTCGGATAAATTTACTTTATTATTAAATATGTCTTTTGCTTTTACTTCTTTCACTGTAAAAGAGCCGTGCATAGGGCAAGAGTAAGCCATAATTTGTGTATTTTCAAACAGTTGCACTTTTGAATACTTTTCTCCAAAATAAACCAAAGCATCTCCTTCAAAAACGTTCATATTGATAGTGAAAGATTGATAATAATCAGGTGTCCATTTATGGAGTCCTAAATTCTTGAATTCGTCGGCAATAAAAGCGGCTGCAATACTGTCGCCTTTATAGGCGTAACCGCGTCCGCAAAATTCAGCGGAGGACAATTTTGCTATTGTTTGACGAAAATATAAACTGTCTTGTGCATTTGCAATAATACTAGTAAGAATAAAACCGAAAATAATGAAGATAAAAGAATTTTTTATCATTTTTTAGAAGGTTTTAAGATTTTTATAAAAAGATAAATAGTAATTACTGTAACTGTAATTTGAACAGAAAGCATTATAATTAAAGCAGATGTATTCATATTTTATGTTTTTTTATTCTAATAAATTATTGGAATTTTCAAAATTATTTTTAATATTTTTATATCCGATTTTGACTAATATTCCTATAAAAATCAATAGCAATACTAAACTTAAACGAGACATATCTATATAGAAAACATTATTGATAATCGAACCGCTATATAATTTTTCACCTATTTCTACTTTATCTCCCACTTGAACCAATAATTGATGTTTTGCTTTGTATTCATAAGATTTTTCGGACAAACCACTGACGCGGATATAGTTTCTATGGTTATAATTATAAATAGAATCAACAAATCCTTCGTTTTCGGCATAGAAGAAATCACTGAACCATTTGTTATTAGGACCTATTCCTTGATGTTTTAGTTCGGCAATAATACTCGAATTATCAAGTTCCCAGCCTTTGAACGAAAGCAAAGACCAATCGTCATTTTTAGGTTTTAACAATGAGGCTAAAAATATGATTATTAATAAAATAGGTGTAATGTATTTTAACACAAATTTAAAAAATCTCGGCATTTGCATATCGGCACCCATGTGTATTAATTTCCAACCCTTATCAACTCCTAAAAACCATGAAAATAAGATTATTTCTAACATTGCAAATACGACTAAAGCTACCGTTCCTGCCCAATAATCGTATTGGTCGAAAACTCCTTGTGAGAAAAAAAGTACGGTTGGCAAGCCAAAAAGTAAAATAATAAATCCGAAAGCTAAAGATGATTTTTTTCTATTCCAGCCAAAGGCATCTTTTAAGAAAGCAACTATAGGCGAGCCCATTGCCAAAGAAGAAGTTATGCCGGAGAAAAACAGTAATCCAAAAAAAGCAACTCCCGCCAAAACACTCATAACAACTCCCCATTGGCTAAACAAAAAAGGTAGCGAACGAAATCCTAAACCAAAGCCTCCAAAGCTTGCTAATTCAACTACTTTGTCTATTCCGAAATAGCCGATAGAAATAGGAATAATAATAGCACTTCCAATGACAATTTCACAAAACTCATTGGTAAATCCCGTTGTCATTGAATTAACAACAATATCGTCGTTTTTTCTTAAATAAGAGGCATAACATTGAATGCAACCCATTCCTAATGAAAGTGTAAAAAAGATTTGTCCTGCTGCTGCCAACCAAACTTTTGGGTTGGTCAGCGAACTATAATCCGGAGTCCATAAAAAATTTAAACCTACTATTCCGTCAAAAATAGCTCCATCTTTGCTGGCTTTGAGTGTGAAAGCTTTGAATGCTAAAAATAAGCCAAATAAAATTAATAAAGGCATAAAAATTTTCGCTACTTTTTCAATTCCTTTTTGTAATCCTCTGCTTAAAATCCAAATATTTAATCCTAAACATAAAATATAAAAAAGAATTGCTTCGTAGGGAATGCCTGTTGTCGAGTATCTTACGTCTAAATAGTTGTCAAAGAACAGTGAAACTTCCGTTTCGGACATTCCTTTAAATGTTCCTACAATTGAATGATAAACATAAGACATTGTCCAACTTTCGATATAACAATAATAAGAAGCTATGGCTATATTGGAAAAAATTCCAAATACACCGATGTACTTCCAAATCTTACGTTTGTCTATACTTTGTAAAATATAAGGTGGGGAATTAAATCCTTTAACTCCTCCAAAACGACCGATTGACCATTCAACTAATAATAGTGGAATTCCTAGTAAAATAAAAGATAAAAGATAAGGAAGGATGAATGCACCTCCTCCGTTTTGAACTGCTTGTATCGGGAAGCGAAGAAAATTACCTAAGCCGACAGCATTTCCTGCCATCGCCAACACTAATCCTATTCGCGAACCCCAAGCTTCTTTAGGTTGATTGATAGTTGTCATAATTGTAAATTACAAATGTATAAATAAATAAAACATCTTATTATAATTCATCTAAAATATGTAAAATATCTACACTTTTTCCTGTAAAACTTCTATTAAAAATATTACTCAATACAATAATTACTGTTTTATCGGATGGACGATGGATAAATAAGCTATTATTTCCGTTCCATAATCCTCCATGAAAAAGTAAAGTGTTATTGTTTTCATCGCAACTGATGCGTAGACCATAACCGTAGTTATTGCAATTATCTTGTTCTTTATTATTAGGAAATTCTGCTAATTTTAGTGTTTCGGTTTTGATGATTTTTCCCGAAAAAAGGGCATTATTCCATTTATATAAGTCGTGTACGGACGAAAATATTCCTTTGTCGCCAATAACTCCCGATAAACAATCACGCTTGTATTCTTTTTTATTGGCGTAATGACCGATATTTATATTTTTAGTTTCTCCGTATAGATAAAAAAAGGTTTGTTCCATTTCTAAGGGTTTAAAAAACTTGGTTTCTACAAATTCTTTAAATGTTATTCCTGTTATTTTTTCTACAATGCTTGCTAATATGGCATAGCCCGTATTATTGTATTCAAATTCTCTATTGGGATTTTTTTTAAGTTTAGGTTTGTATTTATTAATCATCAAAAGCAAACTATCGTTTGTTAAGGGAAAATGATGATTTTTATGGTATCTTTTTGCAAAATTAAAATATTCCGGCAATCCCGACCGATGACAAAGTAAGTGATGAATTGTAATATTTTCGTACGGAAAATCAGGTAAATAATCCTTTACATTTTTTGATAAATCGATTTTTTCTTCTTCATAAAGCAATAAAATAGCAGCGGCGGTAAACATTTTGCTTACAGAGGCTATTTCAAATGAAGAATTCAATGTTAAAGGTGTTTTTGATGAAAAATTACTATAACCTGCCACATTTTCATATACAATTTTTTCTCCTTTCGCTACTAATAATGCTCCATTAAATTTATTTTCATTCACGATAGAATTAAATAAGGAATCGATTTGTAATTGTTTATAAATCAAGTTTAAACTATCAAAATAACGATTGGATTCTTTAAAAGTAGGAATATTGGATTGTGAAATAGAAGGATTGAAAATAATTAGAAAAAAATAGAGTAAAAATAGAAATATAGCATGGCTATATAAGTTTTTCGTTTTATAAATCACTACAAAAGCAAATTAAAATTAAAAATATATTGTAAATGCAAAAGTAATGTTTTTTTCTGAATAAGAAAAATTTGTTTGATAAAAAAGAGAAAATTCCATTAATTCTTATTCATAAGCTCCGATAGATGGGGGATTGTTTCGTGTATTTCCTTTTATATCCGTAAGAATAGATGAAATAGCTTTTCCTGCTCCTTTACAAGGCGATGTGCTTTGTATTTGAAAATCGTCTTCTGCCGCATTTTCGAAAAGAGGATTTTTATTGAAAATTATAGAAGAGAAGTAATGGGGATAATTCGTGTCAGATTTTAATAAACAATAAGATATACTTGGCTTAAAATCGGCGTTTTTATCATAACTAAAAGAGATTTCTCTTTTATTATTTCCCCATACGATGTTATTGGTAAAATTGCATTGAAAATCGGAAATATACATAACATTATTAAGGATATAATAATTGCTGAAAAACACAGAAGAAGTTGCACGAGAGTCAAATTTATAGAAATTGTAAATGGTATTATTTGTAAATTGATAATTTCCTCCTAATATCAATGCAACACAATGTTGTCCGCAATCGGATATGATATTATTATAGGCTTCAACTTTATAATTTTTCCCTAAAAATCCCATTCCGGCAGATTTTTTAATAATCGAATTAGAAAGAATGAGTTTATTGCCCATGTCTTTTTCTAAGATTTCGGCTTGAATACCTATGAAAGCATTTTTAATAATAGCATAGTTGATAATGTTGTCTTGTGTTCCTTCGTTAATCCAAATACGATCCCATTGTTCGTAATCGTCTTGAAAAAAATCCTCCATACGATCTCCTTGAAAAACAACAGGATTATCTATTGTTCCGTTTACATGCAAACAGCCTCCTTTATACACCCATAGTCCTCCTTTTTTGTGAACATATATTTTTGTTCCCGGTTCTATTGTTAGTTTTCCTACCGAATCAACGACAGCGTATCCATAAATCACATAGGGTTTTTCATTGGTCCATGTGGTGTGCTCGCCCTCTTGAGCAACAATTTTATATTTTAGACTTCCGATGTTTCTATCGGCAATAATAAAATGGGCATCTTGTCCATATGCAACCAATTCAACGGTTTGTTTATTTCCATTGGTAAAAAATAAAATGGTATCGGTGATTAATAAAGGAGTATTTTGTTGATTAGGATTGAGGATAGTTTTTATAAAAATAAAAATACTGTCTTTTGCCGGGACTTCTACGTTTTCTAATTTTGTTGTTGATACACCATTGACATTAATACTAAAATAAGAATTTTTATCTCCAAGCAGAAAAATATCGGTTATTAAATTGGTATTGTAAGGATTGTAAATCATCAAACGTTGGGTAATAGAGCTAACGCCGGTAAAAATAGTATCAAAAGTTATTATAGAAGATGAAAATTTTAATTTGGCATTTTTATCTTTATTAATAATATCTTTATTACAAGAGGCAAGGACGATTATTAATAAAATACTATAAAAGGCAATTTTTTTCATCAAATTTTAAATACTTGTTATTAAATAATTTGTTAACGTAATAAAAAAACATATATTATTTTTTGTTGATAGCTTCTTCGATGAAAATTGTACATAAATTAGTAAAATCAAGTTTTTTATACCTGATTTGTTTGGGAATGATGCTTTCATTGGTTTGACCGGGAATAGTATTAATTTCTATAAAACATAAAATTTCGTCGTTAAAAATATAGTCGACTCTTACAATTCCTTTACAACCCAGATATTTATAAATATTTTTCGAGGTAGTTTCGCATTGTTTTTTTATTGTATCGTCAATTGGAGCGGGGGTTATTTCTTCGGCTAAGTTAGGATCGTATTTGGCTTCTAAATCAAAAAACGAATTCTTACTAATTACTTCTGTAATAGCTAAAGCTTGTATTTTCCCTTGAATGCTCATTACGCCGCATGTAATTTCTCTTCCTTTTATAAAACGTTCGATGATAAGTTGGTCGTCATGGAGAAAAGCATTTTTGATAGCAGGTATTAATTCTTGCTGTGTGTTTACTTTTGAAACACCAACACTTGAACCTGAGTTACATGGTTTTACAAAACAAGGGATTCCAATTTTTTTAATAATATTATCAACTGAAAATTCCTCGTTTTTGAATAAACGTATTGATTCTGCCATGTGTACGCCATGTGCGGCAAGAAATTTATTGCATAAATTTTTATTAAAAGTCAATGCCGAAACCGCTGCATCACATCCCACATAAGGAATGCCTAGCATATCGAAATAGCCTTGCAGTTTTCCATCTTCGCCGGGATTACCGTGAATGGCAATAAAAACACAATCAAAACGAATACGATTATTTTTTAGTTTTAAACTAAAATCATTTTTATCAATAGGATAAATTTCCTTATTAGGAGATACATAATTCCAATCTTTTCCTTTTAAATGAATAAAATACACATTAAATAATGATTTATCTAATTTATCGGCAATATTATATCCGCTATGCATTGAAATATCATGTTCGCCTGAATTTCCACCTGCTACTACAGCTATATTTTTCTTCATATCCAAATTTTTAATATTAACCCGAAAGCGGGATAAATGTTTTTAATAATTAATTGCAAATATATATGATTTTTTATTTTGTTTAAATTGATAGTTGCAGTTTCATAAAATTTTTTTTAAATTTTTCAATAAAAATTCCATTTAATGCTATATAAATATTGTTTTTTATATGACTTCAATTATATGTTGTTGATTTTTATCTATATAATTTTTCATAAATTATATGTTAATATCAAATAATTTGTGTACTTTTGTTACTCAAAAAATATTTATTATTAATTATCAAAAATTTAAAAAAATGAAAAGAGTTTTAATTTATACATGTTTGTTTTTTACATTTACTTTTTATTCATGTGAAGAAGAAAAAAATATTGTAAATAGTGTTATTCAAGGAAAAATAACTTATGAAGAAGGAGATTCCGGTTGGGAAGGAGATGCGAAAAATGCAACCGTAAAACTTCATATAGGGCAGGAAGAAGGTGCTGTTCAAGAAGTAACGGCTAATGACACAGGGTTTTATATCTTTCCAAAGATTACTGTCAATTTAGATAGTGCATTAACCGATTATACTGTTAGTGCAGAATTTAGAATGCAGATTGGAGGAACTCCGATTATTTTTACAGGTCGTTCAGAAGTTGTTACTCCAAAAGGAAAAGATACAATTGTTTGTAATTTACATTTAATAAAATAAAAAAATAATTTTTTAACTATAAAAATATATATATGAAACGAGTACATAATTTTAATGCAGGACCATGTGTCCTTCCAAAAGAAGCTATTAATGCAGCAATTGAACATTTGAAGAATTTTAAAGATACAGGAATGTCTGTAATAGAAGTTTCGCATCGTTCGAAAGAATGGGATGCCGTAATGAACGAGACAGAAGCTATATGGAAAGAATTGTTAAATATTCCTGATGGATATAAAGTATTATTTCTTGGAGGAGGTGCATCTATGCAATTTGCTATGGTTCCTTTCAATTTCTTAGAAAAAAAGGCTGCTTATCTCGAAACAGGTGTTTGGGCTAAAAAAGCAATAAAAGAAGCAAAAGGATTTGGCGAAGTAATTACAGTTGCTTCTTCAGCAGAAAAAACATTTAATTATATTCCAAAAGGATATACTATTCCTACCGATGTAGATTATTTTCATATTACTACCAATAACACAATTTATGGTACCGAAATACATGAAGATATTAATAGTCCTGTTCCTTTGATTGCCGATATGTCGTCCGATATTATGAGTCGTCCTGTAGATGTTTCAAAGTATACGATGATTTATGGCGGAGCTCAAAAAAATGTTGGTCCTGCCGGTGTTACATTTGTTATCATAAAAGAAGACGCTCTTGGAAAAGTAAGTCGCTTTATTCCGACAATGTTAGACTATAAAACTCATATTGAAGGAAGTTCAATGTTTAATACTCCTCCTGTTTTCTCTATTTTAGTAATGAACGAAACATTGAAATGGGTTAAAAAATTAGGCGGATTGAAAGTTATGCAAAAAATGAATAAAGAAAAAGCGGAATTATTGTATAACGAAATAGATCGCAATAGCATGTTTGTAGGAACTGCTGAAAAAAATAGCCGTTCTTATATGAATGTTTGCTTTGTTATGGCAGAAGCACACAAAGATAAAGAAGAAGCATTTATGGCATTTGCAAAAGAAAAAGGAATGGTAGGAATCAAGGGACACCGTTCTGTGGGTGGGTTCCGTGCTTCTATCTATAATGCTTGTCCGAGAGAAAGCGTAGAAGCATTGGTTGCATGTATGCAAGAATTTGAAAAGAAAAATAAATAAAAATTAAAAAAGAAAAGATATGAAAGTATTAGTAGCAACAGAAAAACCATTTGCTAAAGCTGCTGTAGATGGAATTCGTGAAATAGTAGAAAAAGCGGGGCATACGCTTGCTCTTCTTGAAAAATATACGGATGTTAACGATTTCCATAAAGCTGTAGCCGATGCAGATGCTTTGATTGTCAGATCCGATAAAGTTACAAAAGAAGTTATTGATAATGCGAAGAATTTAAAAATTGTCGTTAGAGCCGGAGCCGGTTATGATAACTTAGATTTAGCTGCTTGTACAGCACGCAACATTGTTGCAATGAATACTCCGGGACAAAACTCTAATGCCGTTGCCGAATTAGCAATAGGAATGATGATTTATATGGCTCGCAATACATTTAAACCCGGAACAGGGGCTGAATTAAAAGGGAAAAAAATAGGTCTTCACGCATATGGAAATGTGGGACGTTTAGTAGCATTACTTGCTAAAGGTTTTGGCATGGAAGTTTATGCTTATGACCCATTTATTTCAGCAGAAAACATTAAAAAAGATGGAGTTATTCCCGTTGATTCTGAAGAAAAATTGTATGAAACTTGTCATTATATTTCATTGCATATACCTGCCAACGATAAAACAAAAAAATCGATAGGATATCGTTTCTTATCTAAATTACCTAAAGGAGGTTGTTTAATCAATACGGCACGTAAAGAAGTGATTAATGAAGAAGAATTAGTAAAGGTAATGGAAGAAAGAGCAGATATTAAATATTGCTCTGATGTAGCTCCTGATAATGCAGCTGAAATGGCTGAAAAATTTCAAGCACGCTATTTTGCTACTCCTAAAAAAATGGGAGCCGAAACTGCCGAAGCAAATATCAATGCCGGATTAGCATCTGCTAATCAAATTGTAAAATTCTTTGCTAACGGTGATAAAACATTCCAAGTTAATAAGTAAGAATTATTAATCAACAATAGGAAGAGAGTGTTTTTTTCGGGCACTCTCTTTTTATTTATTTGGAAATAGTAAGAAAAATTTCTTTGTGAATTTGGATTGAAATAAATAGATTATTTCCGGAAACCGATAATTTCGCGAATTTCGGAAATAGTATTGCGTGCATTTTGTCGGGCTTTTTCAGCTCCATGTTCGATTACCTCATCAATATAGGAATTTTTTTCCGATAAATCGAGTATGCGTTCACGTAGAGGATTACAAAATGCAATGATATCGTCAGCTAATTGTTTCTTGAAATCGCCATAACGTATACTAGTATCGGCATAAGCTTGTTCGAAGAAATGCAAAGTATTTTTATCGGATACTTGCTGCATAATAGTGAAAAGATTTTGTATTTCTTGAGATTTTGTTTGATTAGGCTGTGTAGGACCGGCATCTGTTTTTGCTTTCATTACTTTTTTACGAATGATTTCAGGACTGTCAATCAGATAAATAGCATTTCCTTCCGATTTTCCCATTTTCATACTTCCGTCTAAACCGGGAATTTTTATTAGATTTTCTCCAAAATTATAGGCTTGAGGTTCAGTAAAATAATCGGTTTTATATAAGCGATTAAAACGTGAAGCAAACATGCGGGTCATTTCTAAATGTTGTTCTTGATCTTTGCCTACGGGAACTTTATGGGCTTTATGTATCAATATATCGGCTGCCATTAAAGTGGGATAGGTTAATAGTCCGGCGTTTACATTTTCAGGTTGTTGGCGAACTTTGTCTTTAAATGACGTGCATCGTTGCAGCTCACCGAGATAAGCATTCATATTTAAAAATAAATACAATTCCAATACTTCGGGGACATCGCTTTGCAGGTATAAAGTAGCAATTTCAGGGTCTAAACCGGCCGCTAAATATTCAATAATTACTTGTCTAGCATTGGTTTTTATGTTTTCTGCTGTTGGATGAGTGGTTAAAGCATGGTAATCGGCAATAAAGAAAAAACAACGGTTTTCATATTGCATTTTCACAAAATTTTTTAATGCTCCAAAATAATTTCCTAAATGAAGGTTTCCTGTCGAACGTATTCCGCTTACAACTGTTTTCATTGCTGTATTTTTTTATTTTTTTATCGTTGCAAAATTACATTAAAAAAACAGTTAGTTTTCAAAAACAAAGGAAAATATTTTTTTACTTGCTCCTTTTTGTGAGAAAATGTATTCTTTAGCTGCTTTAGAAGCTTGTAAATGAAACGATGTATCGTTAAGAAGTTTTTGCAGTATGTTTTCTAAATCTTTTTCGTTTTGAATAGAAAATGCAGCTTGTTGAGCAATTAAATCCCGTGCTTCTTGAAATTTTTTATAATTTGGACCGAAAACAACGGCTAATCCATAAGTTGCGGCTTCAAGTATGTTGTGTATTCCTTTTCCAAATCCTCCACCGATATAAGCAATGGTTGCATAATGATAAAGATAACGGAGAATTCCTATTTTGTCTATTATCAATATTTTATAATTATTAATAATGGTATTAGGGGTAATTTCGCTATAAAATAGGCATTCCGATTGCGAAAACAAATTACGTATTTGGTTTAAATGTTTTTCATCAATTTCATGGGGAACGATTATCCATTTTGTTTTATTACGATGAATAAAAGAACCGATTATTTTTTCATCTTCATACCACGTACTTCCTGCGATGATAGGGGTAGAGTTTTCGATAAATTTTTCTATTATCGGATTGTTTTTTTTCTCAAGAGCAGCGACTGTATCGAAACGCGTATCGCCATAAACGTCGCATTGAGTAATACCTATGCTATTTAATAAATCTTTTGATTCTTGATTTTGTAAGAAAAAATAGCTTATTTGATTCAGATTTTTTTGAAACCATTTGGCATAAAATCGAAAAAAGTAGTGGTTTTTCCTGAAAATAGAAGATACAATGTAAAAAGGGATTTTTTGCTTAAAAGCTTCATTAATATAATTGAACCAATATTCGTATTTAATGAAAAAAATATATTTTGGTTGGACAATGTGTATAAATTTCTTTGCATTTGAAATAGTATCTATTGGTAAATAAGTGATTATATCAGCTAAAGCAAAATTTTTTTGAATTTCATAACCTGAAGGTGAAAAAAAAGTTAATAATATTTTGTATTCAGTTTTTTTTTCTTTTATGGAAGAAATCAATGGGCGACCTTGCTCAAATTCGCCAAGCGAAGCACAATGAATCCAGATAATTTCTTGATTGTCTTTGCATTTTTCAGTTAAAAAATCAAAAGTATTTTTTCTTCCTTCTACCCATAGCTTTGCTTTTTTATTTTTAAAAGCGGCTAAACGAATGGCTAAGGAATAAAAATAGATGGAAAGGGAATATAGGTGTCTCATGTTTTATCTAAAATAATAAGTGTCAGTATATTCTTTTTTATACAAAGGAACAATCCATCCAAATTTTAACCCGATTATTACATCAAAAAATTTTCGATTATCTTTTCCCATAAGCAAGAAGTCATAGTCTCGTTGCCGAGATGAAAAGATTTCGTAAAATTCGACTCCTCCGTAAAAACAAGAATATTTAATGTTTGACAAACGCGTATATCCAATATATTGATACAAAGAAACTCCTAAAGTCAATCGGTCGTATCCTTTTTTGTACTCGTTAGTTAAACATGGGACTAAATTATCCGGATTTTTAATGAACACATAACGCTGTAGAACGCCAACTCCTAATTTGGCGTGTATTCCTGCATTTTGTGCCTTTTTTGTTAAAGGAAATATTTTTCCTCCCTCCATTCGTAACGACCATCCTCGTGTATCTACTTCTATATCAGCTCCTGTTCCGTTTCCATCAATAATTAAACCGGCGCTATTGGTAATCATTGAGAACATAGAATCGGTTCCTTTTACTTTGCCTGAAAATAAATAATTAAAACCGGCTTCAATGGTCCAATTCGATTTTGTTTTTAAACTTAAATTAGTTCCTACTGCCATTAAATTGCTGCTTTCTTTGTATAAATCCGAATTTTTTAATACAAATAAATAAGAGTAATTGGCACTTATATAGGCTATTAATCCTGCAGAATCAGTGGTTGAGCGTCGCATTTGTATTTGCGAAAAGACAGGAGATACGGATAGGTATATCCAGCTTATAATAAAAAGAATATGCTTGACGCGTAAAGAAAAACAGCTCATAAACAATTAATATAAGGAGTAAAATCCTTTATTAATAACCCAATAAATATCAATTTATTTTAATTGTATACCTACTTCTTTGTTAATTTTGGAACATTAAATTTATAGGTAAACGATAATCCAAAGTTTTCTTTAAATTGAACATGATCGGTAGTCATCGCTTTTCCGTCATGTCCTATTTTAGGAGTAACCCCATCGTTTTCATAAACGGTAAAACGGATATCATAATCGTAAAGGACAGCTATATATAAGGTTGCCATCAACCATTCGGTAATCATAAAATTCCATCTCATTTCAAAATTCACATCTATATTTTCAGGTTGGTCCAAATAGTCGGAAAAGAGTTCTAATTTTGTGTCTAAGTGAACTTTAGGATGAATATCATATTTATAAACAGCTTTTAAGAAAGCTCCAAGTCCGGCATAAACTTTTTTTCCCGAATCAACGGAAAAACTATTGACATCGTAAAAGCGATTATCGGTTTTAAACGTAGTTTTATTTGTCAAGGGAGAAAGAAATAATGACCACATTTTACGTTTATATTCAATACCGACAGAGGTAATTAAATAACCTGGGGTCATAAAATTAGAGGTAAGAATAGTGTCGTTTTTATAACCTTGTGTCATTTGAGTTTGATATTTCATTAAAGCTCCGCAATTCCAATTTCTTCCTATTATGTATCCTAAGTTGGTATTAAATTCGAATTTGTCATCGGTTTTGGTAGTTCGTTTTGTTTCAAAATTACGTTGTACGCCGTAGGTTACGTCTAAAATATTTTCCCAAAATATTTTATTTTTTGAATATTTTAAGAAAACATTACCCATTCCTTTTAAATTAATGGCAGGCGTTCCTCCCGCATTCCAATTATGCACATAGTCTTGTCCGAACGTTATCAAAGACGTTCCTCCAAAAACCCATGTTTTTTCTTTAACCGATGTATCCACTTTTTGAGCAACGGCAGAAGTAGCTGTTGCAATTTCTTGTACTTCTTGAGCAGATAATTTCAAGTTAAAACTTGTAATAATTAGTGCAATAACTAATAAATACTCTTTTTTATTCATTTTGTTAAGTTTTTGATAATGTTTAATATTTAATAAAATCAGATAAAATTATTTATGACTGCAAAAATAATAATATTTTCAATAGGAAATTATATTTTTTTTACCATCATAATTCCATCGCGAAGAGGGAGTAAAATGTTTTTTACTCTTTCGTCTTGTTGTACAAATTTATTGAATTCGGCTATTGCTTTCGTATCTTTGTCTTTTTCATTTAGTTGTTGAGATATTTTACCGTTCCATAAAACGTTATCGGCAAATAATATTCCATTAGGTTTTAGGGAAGGGAGAAGTATTTTATAGTAGTTAAGATAGTTAACTTTGTCAGCATCAATATAAATAATATCCCATTTTTCTTCTAAAGTTGGGATAATATCCAAAGCGTTTCCAAATAAGACTTTGGTTTTAGCTGCTACATTTGCTTTATCTAAATTAGAGAATATAATGTTTCCTAATTCAGGATTTTTTTCAATGGTATAAATTAATCCATTTTCTTTTAATCCTCTTGATAGACAGATAGTTGTGTATGCAGTAAAAGTTCCTAATTCGAGAATCCGTTCCGGCTGAGCGAGTTGACTTATAAATTCTAAAAATAATCCTTGACGACAACCGCTTATCATACGAGGATTTACTGTTTTGAGATGAGTTTCTCTGTTGAGTTCGTATAAAATTTTATCTTCAGGCGAAGAATGTGCATCGCAATATTCTTCTATGTCGTCATCTAATAGTTGAAACATATTATTTTTTTTTGACATCTAACTTATGTCCCATTTTTTCTTTTTTAGTCTGCAAATATTTCTCGTTATATTTATTAGGTTGAATAATAATAGGAACGGTTTCTTTAATTGTAATTCCATGTCCGGCTAAACCAACGCGTTTAGTAGGATTATTGGTAATCAACAAAATATTTGTTGCATCAAGGTCTCTTAGTATTTGTGCACCAATACCATAATCGCGTTCGTCGGCACGAAATCCAAGTTCAAGATTTGCTTCAACGGTATCGCGTCCTAATTCTTGTAAATGATAGGCTCTTAATTTATTAACAAGTCCGATTCCTCTTCCTTCTTGGCTCATATATAAAATTAATCCTTTTCCTTCTTTTTCAATCATTTTCATTGACTCATGTAGTTGAGAACCACAATCGCATTTGCAAGAGCCGAAAATATCGCCTGTAGCACAGGAAGAATGGACTCTTACTAAAATAGGTTCATCTTTTTTCCACTCTCCTTTTTTTAATGCCAAATGAGTATTATTGTTATTCAATTGAGAATAAGCAATCAATTTGAAGGTGCCAAATTTTGTAGGAAGCATCACTTCCTCTTCCTTGCGGATAAATGTTTCTGTTTTTATACGATAAGCAATTAAATCTTGAATGCTAATAATTTTTATCGTATGTTTTTTAGCAACTTCCATAAGTTGAGGTAGGCGAGCCATTGTCCCATCGTCGTTGATGATTTCGATTAAAGCACCTGCAGGATACAGTCCTGCAAGTCGTGCAAGGTCAACGGTAGCTTCGGTATGTCCGGCACGTACTAATACACCACCGTCTCTGGCTTGTAGAGGGTTAATATGACCGGGTCTTCCAAAATCATTCGATGTCATAGTGGGATCGGTTAAAGCTTTGATAGTTGAAGCTCTATCGAACATTGAAACGCCGGTAGTACAGCCATGATTTAATAAATCAATTGTAACGGTAAATGGAGTTTCGTGAATGGATGTGTTTTTAGAAACTTGCATATCGAGGTCTAATTCTTTACATCGTTGAGTAGTAATAGGAGCACATAAAACACCTCTTCCATGATTAATCATAAAATTTACTTTTTCCGGGGTAATTTTTTCGGCTGCTATAATGAAGTCTCCCTCATTTTCTCTGTCTTCGTCGTCTACTACAATAAGAAATTTTCCTTGTTTAAAGTCTTCTAATGCTTCCTCAATAGTGTGTAATTTGATTTCCATAAAGGTAAATTCTATATTTATATTGATAAAAAATGTACAAAGATAAGAAAAAAATCTATAGAAAATTTTCTATAGATTTTTTAATTGAATTATATTTTATAAAAAGTGTTTTTATTGTTTTATGAATTTTTTAACGGTTTTTCCTTTTTCCGTAGTAATAGAAATAAAATAAATACCGGAAGTTAAATGATTGATATCAATAGTAGAAAAAGTTTCATTAGACACATTGATTGTATTGATTTCTTTTCCTGTAATATCAAAAATTTGAATACGATTGATATTGGTATTGAATGTATTGATGTTTAAATAATTATTTGCAGGGTTGGGATACATATAGACGGAAATTTCTTCTGTATTATAATTATTTATACTTACATCAAATTCACCTCCGGCAACGATATCCGTACGGTATTCAATTTCTACGAAATTCTTATAGTTAAAATCATTTGTCAATGCAATATATGTTTTTCCGCTCTTTTGTAAAGGGATAGCTAATTCTCCCGGTTGTTTTTGATAAAAAGTATAAATGGATGATATTGCTGCTGTTTTATATGTTTTAAACTTATTCATTTCGCTTTCCGTTAAAACGTGAGCATTTAAAAATGCATCTGTTTTTGTTCTTTCATAGAAAACAGAACGTTGTCCGTCAACAGGATTCATGTCGGTTGTAATGTTTTTAGCAGCAAAACTTATTTTTAAACTTTTTTCAAAATCGTAGGTGTTTTTATTAATAGCTACTCTTGATCTGTTTTTAGGAGTTGCAGGCATTACAAAAGTAATGGGATATGTTTTTCCTGAGATTGTTTTTGAATTGATTAATATATATACTATTCCGCTTTCGAGAGGATAAGAGCCATATTTGGGATGATAAAATTTCATATAATATTTTTTATCGGTACCAATAGGGGTATGGATTCTTCCTGTGGCATCGGTCCACAAGTATCCTGCAGACATTATATATTCTTTTCCGTATTGAACATTGGTTGAATATAAATTAACTCTTACTCCATCAATAGGTGCGCCAAGGGAGTCAACAAATGTTAAATCTAACATAGAACTTGGTTTTTGATTGGAATAATACTCAGAGACGTTATATAAAGTCCCGTCGGGAACATATCCTTGTACCAATGAACTTGTCCATCCATATCCTCCATCATCAACTAAATTGGTCATTCCCCAATAATAAGGTCTTCCGGGTGAACAGCCACCTCTAAAAAATTCGAAATGATGCCATTTTGTTGACCCGTCATTAAACATTCCCCATACGTGGTCATCACAAAAATCGCCAATGTGCATCAAAGGAATAAGACATGTTCTGGCAGCGGCAGCAACAAGCAGTGCATCTTCATGGCAGTTACCTATGTGTTTCCATGCTATATGATTAGGTTGTGAAGGTCTATAATCATCGGCACTGGTTACGTCCATAGGGATGCATTGTGAACACCAATTTCCTAATACGTTCATTGCATCGTCTGTAGGTTTAAATTCTCTATTAAAAAAATAGATAGTTTTTGCTTCATTCCATAAATATTCAGGCATTTGCATTATTTCGCCTAAACGGGGGATAGTATCAACCTTTAAAGAGTCGTATCTTCCCGATGCATCTACTACTTTATAGCCGGAAATATTTACAGGACGATAACTGCGGCTTGTATCGGGGTCAAACCATAGGTATTCTCTCCAGCTATATCCCCAAGTGCGTTGGTAAGAAGGAGAATTGCCATCGGCTACATAAACTCCTTCTTGTTCTATTTTCGGCATAACAATGAACTGATAATAAATATAAGAATCTATTTCTCTCCATATAAAATTGGACCCTTGTTTAATTTTATATTTTGTCGTTGTTTTCCAGTCGTTTGTATTGGTATCTCCTTTTTCAACAATTTTAACATATTTTAAAGAGTCTGCAAAAGTATAAATCATTTCTACATTTTCGATTAAATAATCCCAATCGTTGATAAAACGACTGTCTTTCAGCACTTCATAAGGAAGATAGGTAAGCATAAAAGCAACTTCGTCTAAGTATTGTTTGGGAGTAGCATTTAATAAATCTATCATTTTTGTACGATGAGCAGTATTTTCAATTAATCTGAATTTGAAACGTAAATCGTAATGTATCCAAATAGGAGTACGAGCGATAGCTTCTTCTATTTCTGCCGGTAAAAGAGGAAAAAATGAAGAATCTTCTTTGATAGTGTTATTATCCACTTCAAATATAATGGCATCTCCCGGTTTTAAAATTCGTTTATTGGTATAGTTTTCTTTTTGTGTTGCTTGTTGCTGATTTTGATGAAACGGATGTTGAACATCCCATAATAAATCAACTTCTTGAACAGTAATATTTTGATTGATAACAGGACTATTTATCATAACAGCTCCTGATGGTTCAGATATATCATTTGTTGTTTTAAAAACTTTAATAGGCTCATTTTCTTTGGGTTCTACTTGAGCAAAAGTTTTATTTATTCCTAAAAAACCAAGGAATAAAATACAGCTAAAAATAAATTTTCTTTTCATCGCACAAATAATTTTTAATAATTTTTAATGAATGCAAAATTACATTTTATTTTATTTAAAAAAAGGGTTTGATTAATTATTTATATAAAAAGGTAAAAAATAACAATTAAAATGTTAAATTTTGTTTGTTTTTCAGAAAAGCGTCTACTTCTTTTTTGGCTTTATTATACCAACGGATTCCGTATTTTCGAATAAGAGGTTCTTTTAAAAAATCAAAAACAGTTATTTTTTCTTCTAATCCTTTCTTACGTGCGACTTTACATAAGTCCCATTGATGATAGTTTAATGCGTCATAATGTTGGTATTTAGAAATACGAATGGGATATAAATGGCAAGATATGGGTTTTTGAAATTTTGTTTTTTTCTTTTCGTATGCTTTTTCAAATGCACATTTAGCAATTCCTTTTTCAAAATAAACATAGGCGCATTCTTCATGGTTTATTAAAGGAGTAACTAATTCTCCATCAACATCATAATCAAAAGTTCCGTATTGATTAATGGTCTCAATTCCTTGCGGTGACATATAAGGCTTAACGATATCGATAATATCTTCAATAATTGCTATTTCATTTTCTTCTAAGGGTGCTCCTGCATCACCTTCAATACAACAAATTCCTTTACAATGATAAATATCACAAATAAAATGTTTTTCAATTATATCATCAGAAATAATGGCATTGTTTACTATTAACATTTTAAAAGTGATTTTAATTTTTAATAGCGGCTATTTCTTTTACAGCATCAATTGCTTTTGTAATTTCTTCGTCTGTTGTAAATGGTCCTATGCTGAAACGTACAGTTCCATGTATGTCTAATGTTCCTATTCCTTCATGTACTTTTGGAGCACATTGTAATCCTGTGCGGGTAGCTATGTCATAATCTACATCCAACATTGTTCCGACATCTCCGGCTTCAAATCCATTAATATTAAAACTTAAAACAGGATTTTGATTTTCAACGCTTGTTGCACAATAAATTTTCACTCCATTTATTTGTAATAATTCATCTCTAAGTGTTTTCCATTGCTTCATTTCTTTTCGGTGTAGTTTTTCTATTCCTTGTTCTTTTACCCATTTTACACCGGCGTATAAACCTGCAACTCCTAATAGATTAAGCGTTCCATATTCTAACCTCCACGGATATTCTTCTAAATGAGCAGGATAAGCAGAACGCACGCCTGTTCCGCCATAACGGGTATGTTTTATTGTTATTCCTTCTCTGACATAAGAACCACCGATGCCGGTAGGTCCCATTAAACATTTATGTCCTGTAAAACAATAAATATCAATAGATGAGGCTTGCATGTCAACTTCAATAGCTCCTGCTCCTTGGCTTCCATCTACAACGAATAATATATTGGCTTCTTTGCAAATTTTACCGATTTCGGTGAGAGGTTGAATAGTTCCTATTACATTGGAACAATGATTGACAATAACAAATTTCGTGTTTTTACGAATTGCTTTTTTTATATCATCGGGGTGAACGTAGCCGGCTTTATCGAAAGGGATATAAGTTACGGAAATTAACCCTTGTTGTTCAAGACAGTATAATGGTCTTAAAACAGAATTATGTTCTAAAGTAGTTGTTATGACATGATCTCCTTTTTCGCATAGACCTTGTATGATTATATTGAGTGCATCTGTTGCATTGTATGAAAAAGTTAAACGATTAGGGTCCTTGCCTCCATTGAATAAATCGGTAAGTATTTTTCGAGTATTAAAAACAATTTCTTCTGCTTCGATGGCAGCGTCAAAGCCTGAGCGACCGGGACTTACTCCTTTTTTGCGATAGAAATTGAACATAAAATCATACACCACATCCGGTTTAGGAAAAGAGGTGGCTGAATTATCTAAATATATCATGTATTTTAAATTTTAATAGATTAAAATGTTTTTTTATTGCGCTTCTTCTTCAATAAGTCTGACAATATGTTCAATTTCTTTATCGGCTCCGTTAGGGTCGTAATTTTCTTTAAGATTGTATTTGAATAGGCGAGCGATTGTTTGATAAAAAAAAGCAGTAAATGCTCCTCTTAATTCATCAACAATCCGATAAGTTGTTTTTCCTGTTTCTCTATCTACTAATTTTAATAAAATTATACCTTGAGAAAATGTTAATCTTTCGATTTCTTTGGTATATTGTTTTTTTATTTTTCGTTCAGCTTCTTTCATTAATGCTTTTTGTTCTTTTTCGGGTAAACCGGCTAACATTTTATCGTATTCATCTAAGATATTAGCAGCAGAACGGGCATAGGGATATACTTTTAAAACATTACGAAAAAGTCTTGTTTTACGTCTTATTTCTTTTTTGCTTGTTCCTTCTTTGAAAGCAAGAATATATATATCATTGAGCTGAATACTTGCAATAGTGTCTCTATCAACAACAACACCGGGAAATATTTTTATTTTCTGAGCTTGTATAATTAAATTAAAAGCTAAAGTTAATGTTAATAGAATTCCTATTTTTTTCATCTTTTTTTTAATTTCTATAATAATAACTTTATGGAATTCTTATAAATAAGAACTCTTGGCAATTTTATTCTTTTTAGGTCGTATTCCGAAATACAATCCTGTTTGAACAGAAAAACTGTTAAAATATTTTGGTGCAATAGGTCCAATCAGATTATCAAAAGCAAAATATAATTGTACCGGTCCGAAATGAAAATGTGCTCCAAATCCTAAATTATTAAAAGTGCGATTATAAATGGAATAAGACAATGCTAATTCGACGATATTTCCAAAATATCCATTGCAAGCAAAAGTAACAGAAGGAATGGGATGTTTTCCCACAAAATCCGTTCTTGACAAAATGGTAAAACGATAATTTGATAGTTTATAGAAAAATTCTAAATAGAGTTTCGGATAGAGAGGTGTTCTATACACATCTCTTCTTGCATAAGAATATGTTATAAAATCGTCTGCACTTATAGAATCAAGTACGGTGTTTATATCAGGCATTTGTCCATCTTGAATTCCTTTGAGTGATACTTCGAATCCGTCAAAAAATATATTTCCCTCTTTTATAAATTTTCCCGTATCATTCGTTGTGAATGAAAAAGAGTTTGTTAATCGGTCATTGCTCCATAATATAGTTCCTAAATCGTTGATGCTAAAAGCTATTCCAAAATCAGCAGGAAGTTCAAAATGTGCTCCTATATCAATAGCAAAACCGGGATTTTTGAGCAATCCGTTGATAAAGTCATCTGTTTTAGGTTCAAATTCTTCATTGAAAGGGAGATAGGTGTTCATTTGAACGACTCCATTTGTTTGGATATCCCAATCTTCGGTGGTTAAGAAATTAATTTTTGATTGTTCGGTATGAACATTAGTAAGTCCGATTAAAAATTTTGGTCGAACTCCTATTGTATATTTATTTTGAATAGTATATTGATAGGTAATACTTGCTTCAAGATAAGATGAATGGTAAGCAGAAATATTGGATTCGATGTTTTTTCCGATATACTCGGCATTTCCTTTTATCAACATAGATAATAACTCATTAGGAAGAATAAAATAACTTTCTGAGCGTAAACGTGTACTAAAAGTAAAGTAGGAGTTTTCGTCTGTTTTAAATCCGAATCCTAAAATTTCTTCATTCACATCGACAGTAAATCTTGTTGGTCTTTTCAGATTTTTGAGTAAATTTGTAGGATTGATAATTATAGAGGTATCGGTAGAAGTAACAAGTTTTTTATAGGTTAATAAATTTTCAGAAAAAGTAAGCGTAAGATTAGATGCACCCGGGAAGCCTACATGCCATTTATACACCGATGGTTTTCCCGGATTGTAATTCGAAGAATATATATTCTCATTTAAAATAGCAAGGGTTTGCTGTGCATTTACATAAGAAGATGTAAATAAAGCAATAATTATCAGATTAATTCTAATATATTTTTTCATATCTATTTGTTTTTAGAAGTGTCAAACTGTGTTTTAACATGTGCTTGCATTCCAAGTTTTATACCTAACTTTTGTTCGTTATAATAAAAAATCATATAAGGATCGCTCTTATTGATTTTTGCATCTGCTCGGATAATTATATTGCTTGCAGCAGCAGCAAGTTTTTGTAAGCGCTCATTGGTTACGGTAACTTTTTCACTTCCAAAAGAAGTTTCAACAAGATGATAGTCGTTATCGGGATCTACAGAAGCTTTAGGGATGAACAATGGAGCATCAAATAGTGAATCAATGATAGCGTAATTGTCGTTTGTAAAATACACTTGACTTTGTATTCCAAAAGCAAAATTGTTTTCTAACTGAATACGGAATATTACATATTCTAATTCTTCTACATTTAAGCTATCCATACTAAAAGCAACAGTATCAAAATAGGAGAGTTCATGTAAGTTTATTTTTAAAGGGAATTCAATACGTGCATGTACACGATAGCGAGAAGTATCGGTAATATAATATTTATTTCCATCCATACCGTCATTGTTTAAAATTCCCGTTGCTCGGAACAAAATAAAAGAATTTCTATTGTCAAATAAAAAACTATCTATGTCGAAAGTACGAGTAGTAGTAGCATATTCACCTCTTACGATTGGGTATTTTGCTGTTAACAATTCATTGAAAGTAATTAGAGGAATATACATGTTTTCCACAGGGTTACAGATAATGACCGAATCAATGTCTAAGGAAAGAGGTAAGCCTACATTATTTCTAACATCAAGATGTACTTTTGCCGAATATGCTTTGCATTTTAGTATGGCGTTATTTCTTAAAAATTCCATCTCTAAATTTTTAGATAAATATTCAGTTTTTTTAATAAATTGCCCATGCATCCAAGAAAATCCCATATTAGGAAAAGTATTGGTAACATTAAAATGATAAGGAAAATTTAAAGCTCCTTCTCCGGGAATAACTTCTATTTCGATAGTTATAGGGATAGCATTTCTTCCGAGAGGTAAAATAACATATTTATCTTTTGCATTGATAGAAAATGAGACGTTGGGAGTAGTAGAACGTTTGGTCATATCTAATTTTTGCATGTTTTCGTTTAATATGTAATCGCTTTTTAAAGTAATGACATATTCATGATTCAAATCTGAGGTAAAATTTAATGTGAATACACCTGATTTTAATAATATTGAATCTATAATCATTCCATCTAAATTCAACTCAATGTCTTTGCTGATAGTATAGTTATAATTAGCTTTCCTACTTTTTATAGGCGATGAAGGAGCAGGAAGTGTGAAATTAAAACTCGTAGTAGCTAAACTTGCTGAAAATAAATGTTCTCCGCGTAATGAATATAATTTAGTAGTATTGTAGGTTAGTACTAAAATATTATCTTGATTTTCAATTTTAAAATCGGCATCTTCTCCCGTTTCTAAATTGAAATCAGTAAGATTAGCTTCCGTATTGACAATATTAGCTGCCCATGTGCCGTCGTATTTTACTGCTATATCCTTTTTTAAATCGTCAATAATATCTTTATAGCATGAGGAGCAGATAAATACAAAGGATATTGTTAATAAAAAAAACCTGTTAAATAATCCAAATGTTTTCATAGTATAAACTTTTTATTTTTTATTTGCAAAAATATATTTTATTTTAATATGAACTATGTGTTTTGTTAAATTTTAATGTATCAAAAGATAAAAAAAGGCAATGGGCTTTCCCAAGAACGCATTTAAAAAAGGAGAATGTGCTTTTGTAAACCGGTAGGGTTTTATGGCTTGAAAAGGTCGTAACTTATTATCTTTAACATGTTTAGAAAAAGCTTCGCCTATTGTTTTTTGAGTTTTATTGAAAGATAGTTTTTGTGAAACAGCTGACAACATTATTTCTATTGCTTTATCAAATTCTTTTTCTTGTACATATTGTTCGCAAATATAGGAATAATAATTGGTGTTTTTTGAATTAATTAAAAATTCTTTTTTGTCGGGGCAGTATAATCCATAACTATCAATGCCTTGTGTTTTGAAATAATGAAATGCCTCGTCGTATAAACGAAATCCTTCTTCGTATTTTTGGACAGAAATATACAACAATGCATTATTGTAAATTCGTTGAAAATGAGCCGGCTTTTTGATATATTGTAATAAATGATTGATACTATCATTATAAGGAGAAATATTACATTCTATTTCTATAGAAAATGATGTAACGGATAAAAGTGTTTTTTCTGCCTCGTCATATACTTTTTGTTTCAATAAATCAGATGCTTTATTGAAAACATCTATTTTTTCTCTTTCTAAATAGGCACAAGCTCTGGATTGTAAAATTGATTGTGTTTCTCGATATTTTTGGGAAATAACAGTATCTGTTGTTAAGGATAAAGTGTGAATGGCTGTCGTTAGGTCTTTAAATAAAGGGAGTGCTTTTTTAAATTCATTGCCCCAAATAAAAGTATTAATGCGTGATATTTTGGATAAAATAACAGGTTTGCATTTGTTTTCAACGATATCGTCCCATTCGCTACAGTCGTCAAATTGGTAAGTGAGTTGCCACTTACGCGATAAAATGCAACTATCTAAAAAATCGTAACTTATGATATCTTCAGGTATATTTTTTAAATAGGAGCAAAGTTTATAGTATCGGTTTTCGAAATATATTCTTTCCTTTTCTTCATCGGATTTTGACGACATAAAATTTTTATCCTGAATATATTGTTGATTTGTAATGTAAAAATCTTCCGTTTCTTTGATTTTTTCCGATAAATTTTTATTGTTTTTATTTTCTTTTAGTTCGTTAATTTCCGTTATTTTTTCTTCGTATAGAGAAGAATAACAAACAGTGTAAATATCGGAAAAGAATTGTTCCGGATAATTAAATTGCAAGGAATCTAATGAATTATTGAACTCTTTGATATCTATTAGTGCGAATATATATTGTTTTTCCGTTATTTTTTGGTTTATGTAGTGTGAATATCTTCCCCATAACAACTGTAACATATTGTTATATTGCTCATTTACTTCTAAAGTATCTTTATTTTTTTTAATAATATTTTCCAATCCTTGCAAATAAGTAGCGGCTAATCCGAATTTTTCATTATTAATAGCTGCTAAAATAACGTCCATGTAAGAATCATAAATTCCTTGTCTTGCTTTTTGCCTTAATAATTGATAATTGGATTTAGAAAAATCAAGAGGAATAAGCGAACAATAATAAGCTAAGGTATCCAATGTTTTCGAAGCCGAATAATAATCGTTTTTATTCATTTGCTCTTTTGCCAAATCATACAAAGTCTGATAAATAGAATAAGCCATCGAATGATTTTCTATGACTTGGATAGTGTCTTTATATAAGGTATTAATCGAAGAAATTGCTTTTGTATAGTCTTTTTTGTTTAAATAATAATTGGATAAGGCAACTATCGATAACGAACAAGTAGGATTATAATCGAGGGAGCGTTTGTAATAATGAACGGCTTTTTCATAATTATTTTGTTGTTCAAATTCAACACCTTTGCGGTACAACATTTCGTCCATATCGGGTAAAGTAGCAATCAAATATTTTTTTATATTGTTGAGGCGGTTGAATAGTTTGGAAACTTTTATTAAATAAGCCGTGTTATCGATTTTCGAAAGACTCAATATGTTTTCAAATTGATTTGCCACATAAGCATTGACTTCTTTTTCAACATCTTCTAATGTAAATTTGTAGATAGGCAGCAAATCTACATTCGATAGGTTTAATTTGTCTAATTCTTTATTCCATTTATAAAATAAACTGTCGCAATGATAATAAGCATCAATTTTTTTTGTCCGCAAATAACAATTTTTGGTTAAGCTATCGTCTAAATAAAATTGTAGGTATTCAATACGATGAGTCCATTGAATGCTGTCTTCTGTTGTTGTAATAACCGTATCTAACAAGGTGTTGTTTAAAGTAATAGCTTGATTTTGTATGCGTAAGGGAAGAATATTTTTCCCATTGGCTACTATATTTCCGTTACAAAAAACCCGTTTAGGATAAAACAAATCCGCCAAAGTCAGTTGACGATACAATACATCGCCTGCAACACTGTCTTCTTGGTAGGAGATAAGGATAGAATATTGCTGTTCTTTTTCGTGATAAATTTTGATTTGAAAAGTATAATAAATAGAAATGGTAGCATTAGGATTGGTCGTAAATGTTTTGAACAATTCTTTATAGTCGGTATTGATTATCGATAGCGTTTGTACATGTTGAATATCATGGGTATAAACCAAAGATTGTGTATAGGTAATTTTTATTAGACAAATAAATAACAATAAAAGAAAATCCTTTTTTATACACATAAAACATTAATTTTCAATATAATTGATTGTGTGTTTCCAGCGCTTATGGCTCCATAACCAATAAGCGGGTTCATTGGTAATATCTCGTTCCAACAGTTGAGTGTATTTTTTAGTAATATCGCCATAAGATGTTAAAGTAGGGTTATCGGTAATGAGTTCTAATTTAAATTCATAAAATCCTCGTTTTTTTTGTTTTACAACATAATACAATACGGGATAATCGTATTTTGCGGCGAAATATTCTCCTCCGAAAATCATATCGCTTGGCTGATGAAGAAAGTTGACCATAAAAGGATTTTTAACACTGCCGGGAGCTTGATCGCTGAGCATCATATAGGCAGTGGGTTTTTGCTGATTATCGTATTGTTGAAAAACATCTCGAATGGTTTTTGCAAAAACAACTTCCGTTCCGTATCGTGTTCTGAAGAGATTAATCGTTTTTTCGAAAGATTTATTAGAGTTTTCTTTTCCTACTCCTATTCCGTGATGTTTAAATTGCATGGCTAACGACAGTACCATCCATTCCCAATTGTTATAATGACTTGACATTAAGATAACACTCTTCTTTTGCTCAAAATATTGATTGACCAATTCCGGATTTTTACACCTATAGCGTTTCATTAATTCTTTTCGTGATATGCTGAGCATTTTAACGCCTTCGACAAACAAATTGCATAAATGAACGTAATACGCTTTTTCTATTTGTTTAAGTTTTGAACTAGAAAAAGTCGGGAAGGAATTTTTTAAATTAGTTCGGGTAACATTAATACGATAACGAATCAATTGATATAAAACAAGATAAATAATCTTGGCTACTCCATACAATATAGCCATAGGGAGTAGGGAAAGAGGATATAGCAAACAATAAACAGCTATTTTAGTTAGCATTTTTAGCTTTTTCTAGTAATTCATTTACTAATTGAGCAACTCCTATGCTTGCTTTTTCGGCAATACGGATTGTGTTTTTACTGACATTAGGAGTTTCATTTGCTTTAGGGTCAATATAATATATTGGTATTCCCGGTTTTACATAATAAATCAAGCCTGCTGCAGGATACACAGCCATCGAAGTGCCTATAATGATAAAAATATCGGCTTGCTCTACTAATTTTGCTGCTTCTTCGATTAGAGGAACTGCCTCGCCAAACCATACTATATGCGGACGCATTTGCTGTCCCCAAGGGCAGAGGTCTCCTTTTTTGATTTGATTTTCCGTTTTATCAATTTCTAAAATATAATCCGGATTAACCTGACTTCTTTTTTTTCTCAATTCGCCATGTAAATGCAAGACATTGGAAGAACCTGCCTTTTCGTGGAGGTCGTCAACATTTTGTGTAATAATTTGTACCTCATAATGCGACTCTAATTTTGTCAAATAATTGTGTCCGTCGTTAGGGAATGCCTTGTCTAATTGTTGAAGACGTTCGTTGTAAAAATTCAATACTAATTCATAATTGTTTTCCCAAGCTTCGGGAGTTGCCACATCTTCTACTCTGTAATTTTCCCATAATCCGTCCGAATCACGAAAAGTTTTTATTCCGCTTTCCGCACTTATACCGGCTCCTGTTAGAACGACTATTTTTTTCATTTTATTAAATTTAAGAATATTAAGAAATATGCAATCGCAAATAGAAAAGTAACCAAAAGAATTCCTCTTCCTGTACGATCGTATTTTAATTTTACTAAATAATAACGAAGTGAAAATAAATTAGGAAAAATTGAAATCAACAAAATTGTTGATAATTTCACTAAATATTCTTTCCCTTCCGGGGCAAATATTTTGGATAAGCCAAACAAAAGGCTAAACAAAACGGTCGGCAATACGATTCCTATTACGATTCCCAACCACATACTATCTCTACGAAATTTTTCCATTATTTTTTTTATTTAAAATTTCCATTTTTTCATTGTTTTTATATAACTATGAGCTGTTAAATCGGTTTGAATGGGATGAATGGAAACATAATTATTTTTCAAAGCCCATTCGTCCGTATCTTCATTATCGTCGGTTTCAATCAAAAATCCGTTCAACCAATAATAAGGTCTGCCGACAGGGTCAAAACGTTCTTCCAATTCTTCTTGCCAACGATTTAAGCCTTGACGAGTAATACGATAACCTTTCATTTCTTCCAAAGGAATATTGGGAATATTTACATTTAGACAGATATTTTCGGGTAATTTATTCTCTAAAACCGCTTGAATGATAGTATGGGCTGCTTTTTCGGCGGTTTCGAAATGGGGAGATGAAGAATAATCTGCTAAAGAAAATCCGATGGAAGGGATTTTATTCAAACATCCTTCGATTGCCGCAGCTATGGTTCCGGAATAAAACACACTGGAAGAAGAGTTAGAACCATGATTAATACCTGCCAATAATAAATCTATTTTTTGGTCTTTTAACAATACACATTGAGCCAATTTTACCGCATCTACGGGGGTGTTGTTTGCTTTGTAGATTAAAAAATCTTTTTCGGCATGTATCCGACTGATACGCAGGGGCGATGTAAATGTAATAGCATGACTTTTTCCCGATTGTGGTCCGCTGGGAGCTACTAATACTACACGTCCGAACTTCCGAGCAATGTTTGCTAACAAACGTACTCCTTTAGCATCAACGCCATCATCGTTGGTAACTAAAATTAAAGGTTTATTCGATTGTCGGATTTGTATTTTTTGTGTTTTGTTCTCTTCTTTTTTTGCCATTATTGTTTTAATAATTAAATAGATATGCTTTCAAATTATGCTATGCAAATGTACATAAAATAATTGAATAATACACAGATGAAAAAGAATGTTGTGTTTTTCAAAATAAAAATAAGTTTATGTGTCTGGATATTAAGTGGTTTTTATTTTTAAAAGTATAAGATGGTACACTACCTAAATATTCAACCCTTTTTTTTGATTTTACGGCGTTATTTGCAACGCCTAATCAAACTTCTTTTCTTGTATTAGTTCATTAATATTATAAGAAGCAATCTTGCTTGTATCATAAACTTTATAAAAACCAGGAGCTTGTTTAGAATGTACAACTTTAATATTTCTCTTATATACATCAATAAATTGATTGTTTATTTTATAAATCATCCATTCATCATCATTATAAATTCCGATGTATTTTCTAAAATTAATAGAATCTGTTATATATTCAATATAACTATCTCCTGCATATACCCCTCCAAAATAAATCTGAAATTTCTCATTATATAAATTATCCCCTATTTTAAATGTAGCTATATGGTTGTTTTTTGAATGTTTTTTATTTCCCAAATTGCAACAATTAAAAAGGAATGATAATATTATCAAAAAAAATACAATGCTATTTTTTATATATTTACGAACTACCAATATCTTTTTATCTTCTCGCATCACTCATTCCTTGTTTATTCCATAAGTAATCAATATATCTATCTCTTAAGTGTCCCCCTCTATTAGGACAGTTTTTTTATTTTTTAATGTTGCAAAAGTATACTTTTATTTGTTTCTTTCTTTACTTTTTTTCCTCCAACTGAAAAAATTAACAAAAAACCACCGCTACGGAAAGGAAACTCTTTACAAATAGTTCGTTTTGAGTTTTATTGCTCACTCTCTTTTTTATCATTTATTCTCGTTTTTATTTTAAAAAGCATAAGGTGGGACACTACCATAATCAAGTGATTATTCTAATAACTCCCGATTTGGAACATTACCGCATTACTATTACCATCCATCTGAATTTCCTACCTTAATTAATTTATCTACTTTTTCATATTTAGTGCATATTATCATATAGCTTGGAGAGAATATAGTTATGTGTATATATGGATATTTTAAAACAGAAGGTTCTGTCTTTACCTGTTTCTCAAAAAACGAAGACCAAAAGCTACTATCATTGAGCAAGAATATATGATCGTTTATTAGATTTGACTTTTCATAACCGTATGATTGCGCAACATATATCTCTGCTCTTTTTTGAGGATCTATGACCATATTGATTGGATACATATCTCCTGTTTTAAATTTAATAAAATCAATAGAATCTGAAAGAACGGCTAAGCTATCTTTAGAAACTATAACATAGAACTGTGCATTCTCTCTTTTTGATGTAGTCAAAAAGAGGTCGGATTCAGGCAACCTAAAAGAATAATCAGACTGCCTTTTCATGTCTGTCTTCTCATTTTTATGTCCACAAGAAAATAGCAATAATAAGACAACAAAATAATATTTCAATAGTTTTCTTTTCATACTTATTACCTATTTTCTTTTTATAAACTTTTTTATTGCAGCTCTTGAACGCCACAGTCTTGGAATTAGTCCTGCAGGAGCTTTACTATGACCTATTTCCCATCCAACTCTCTGTGCATTCTGGGAGGAGATTCCTTCAACCGAGCTAAAACCTTTTTGCGTAGACTCCAATTTATCAAACTCTTTTCTTGCCATTTTCCAAGGTACAGCATAAACTCCGGCTACATACCCTGCTGCAATATTACCTATATCTCTTGCAGATGAATAAATCATATTGCCTTTATTATTTTTACCAAGTGGCATCCCCCTGTAAAAATCTTCAGGTTTACGATACTTAGCGTTTGTTCCGTTAGTAACTTTAAAGTCATATCTTTGACCTGTTTTTGCGTTGTCCATATAATATCCTATAGGAGGGTCCGCATCTATAATGTCTTTATTCAGAAAATCTCTCCCTGTATTATCATTAGGTTGGATTACGCCCATCCATAAGTTTTCATCATTATTATAAAACGACGTTAATGATGTTATTACTCCTATAGATTCCCCTTTAACAGTATAATTTCCATCTTCATCTGTTGTGTAAACATAGATGTTATAATCTTTATCTGTTAGGTCTCCACCAATAACCCTATAAGTACCATCTTCATTTTTAGCTACACGGGTACTCCTGCCATCCGGATCAATAAACAATACCGGATTATTCGCACAATACGCATAAGGACTTATAAACGGATACTTCTCAAACAGCGGGTCTCTACTAATAAAAGTAGGCGGTGCATAATACCTTGCACTGTAATAATACATGCCGTTTTCTTCGTCAAGTTCTTTGGCGTTAAAGGCGTAAAACCCCTCTAAATCTCCCCCAAGGGGGAGACTTTGTTTTACAGCGTATTGCGAGTTTATTGCGTTGTAGGTTAAGTGCATTTTTTATGTTATTTCTTTTTGCAAAGATAGTGTTTTTTGTTATAAGTTTTATTGCTCACTCTCTTTTTTATCATTTATTCTCGTTTTTATTTTAAAAAGCATAAGGTGGGACACTACCATAATCAAGTGATTATTCTAATAACTCCCGATTTGGAACATTACCGCATTACTATTACCATCCATCTGAATTTCCTACCTTAATTAATTTATCTACTTTTTCATATTTAGTGCATATTATCATATAGCTTGGAGAGAATATAGTTATGTGTATATATGGATATTTTAAAACAGAAGGTTCTGTCTTTACCTGTTTCTCAAAAAACGAAGACCAAAAGCTACTATCATTGAGCAAGAATATATGATCGTTTATTAGATTTGACTTTTCATAACCGTATGATTGCGCAACATATATCTCTGCTCTTTTTTGAGGATCTATGACCATATTGATTGGATACATATCTCCTGTTTTAAATTTAATAAAATCAATAGAATCTGAAAGAACGGCTAAGCTATCTTTAGAAACTATAACATAGAACTGTGCATTCTCTCTTTTTGATGTAGTCAAAAAGAGGTCGGATTCAGGCAACCTAAAAGAATAATCAGACTGCCTTTTCATGTCTGTCTTCTCATTTTTATGTCCACAAGAAAATAGCAATAATAAGACAACAAAATAATATTTCAATAGTTTTCTTTTCATACTTATTACCTATTTTCTTTTTATAAACTTTTTTATTGCAGCTCTTGAACGCCACAGTCTTGGAATTAGTCCTGCAGGAGCTTTACTATGACCTATTTCCCATCCAACTCTCTGTGCATTCTGGGAGGAGATTCCTTCAACCGAGCTAAAACCTTTTTGCGTAGACTCCAATTTATCAAACTCTTTTCTTGCCATTTTCCAAGGTACAGCATAAACTCCGGCTACATACCCTGCTGCAATATTACCTATATCTCTTGCAGATGAATAAATCATATTGCCTTTATTATTTTTACCAAGTGGCATCCCCCTGTAAAAATCTTCAGGTTTACGATACTTAGCGTTTGTTCCGTTAGTAACTTTAAAGTCATATCTTTGACCTGTTTTTGCGTTGTCCATATAATATCCTATAGGAGGGTCCGCATCTATAATGTCTTTATTCAGAAAATCTCTCCCTGTATTATCATTAGGTTGGATTACGCCCATCCATAAGTTTTCATCATTATTATAAAACGACGTTAATGATGTTATTACTCCTATAGATTCCCCTTTAACAGTATAATTTCCATCTTCATCTGTTGTGTAAACATAGATGTTATAATCTTTATCTGTTAGGTCTCCACCAATAACCCTATAAGTACCATCTTCATTTTTAGCTACACGGGTACTCCTGCCATCCGGATCAATAAACAATACCGGATTATTCGCACAATACGCATAAGGACTTATAAACGGATACTTCTCAAACAGCGGGTCCCTGCTTATAAAAGTCGGTGGTGCATAATACCTTGCACTGTAATAATACATGTTATTCTCTTCGTCTAATTCTTTGGCGTTAAAGGCGTAATACCCCTCTAAATCTCCCCACTTGGAGCGAAGCGAAAAGCATGAGTACCTTAATGTAAAATTCAAACAGCCCCACGAATAAATGGGGAGACTTTGTTTTACAGCGTATTGCGAGTTTATTGCGTTGTAGATTAAGTGCATTTTTTATATTATTTCTTTTTGCAAAGATAGTGTTTTTTGTTATAAGATTTATTGCTCACTCTCTTTTTTATCATTTATTCTCGTTTTGATTTTTAAAAAGCATAAAATGGTACACTACCTAATAAGGAAGTAAAAAAGATATATTTTATATAAAAGCCAATGAAACAAAATATAGGATAACTGAACCAACAATATACGAAAATACTAACCAATCCTTTATTTTGCTATTTTTTTCATTTTTATATTTTTCTTCTAATTCTTTATATTTCTTTTCATTAAGAACAAAGAAACTTAATATAAACAATAGAATCCAAATTCCAAAAACCACTTCTATGCTATATCTAATTTTTAATATAAGGCAAAATAAACCGATTAAAGTTAATATGTTGGCACAAAGAGCAAGGAATAGTGAAAACTTCCCTGAAATATAATAGTTATTATTTTCACCCCAAGACTTATAGAACTTAGAGGATTTGTAGAATACATAATAAAAAAAATCTCTCATCACATTGTCATTTAAAAGGTTGATAAACAGGTAATCCAGGATTTATTCCCATTTGTATTTGCGGTATCAATACTTTATTTACATACATATTATGAAGTTTCTTTCCACCGAATGACCAATACAAAGAAATTCCTGTTCCAACAACAGGAACAAATCCCATTCCTCCCATAAAAACATCAAGTCCGTGTTCAAGCCTACCTTCTAATGTAGATGCTTGCCTAAATTGATAGGCAGAAGCAAGTATGCCAAGTCCTCCTAACATTTTTCCTAAATTTCCAACACTTTTTCCTAAATTTGAAACAGATTTTGGTGTTACCCATTTATTTCCTGTCCATCCGTTCCCGTAAAACCTAAAATCAAACTTTCCTTTGCTGTTTGTTATCTGAAAAGTAGCCTTACTTCCCTCTGCATAACTTCCTAATCCACCTGCCACAGCAGAACCTTTTGAAAGAATATCTCCCAACGTGGAAGTTAATCTGTTTGTACTTTTTTCATCTGCAAGATTATATGAAGAGCTTTTTAAATAAAGTTCTCCTTTGTCATTTTTGTGTTGTGTGTATAATGTAGCATTATCGCCATTTATAGATAAATAATTTTCTCCGATATTATTCCAAATATTTCCACTACCATCTTTGTAAGTTTTATTTTGCGATTTATGCCACATTGTTTGAGTATTTCCATCTTTATCTGTATATTCATACCAATCCATTCCCGTCGGATCCACCAAAATGATCGGATTATTCGCACAATACGCATAAGGACTTATAAACGGATACTTTTCAAAAAGAGGGTCTCTACTAATAAACGTCGGCGGGGCATAATAGCGTGCTGAGTAGTAATACATGCCGTTTTCTTCGTCTAATTCTTTGGCGTTAAAGGCGTAAAACCCCTCTAAATCTCCCCCTTGGGGGAGACTTTGTTTTACAGCGTATTGCGAGCCTATTGCATTGTAGGTTAAGTGCATTTTTTTATGTTATTCCTTTTTGCAAAAATATACTTTTATTTGTTTCAATCAATAAAAAATAAATATTTACCTCACCTTTGCCCTCCAAATCTTGACCCCACCCTTACCCTCCCCATTTGGGGAGGGTGATTATCAATGTATTGTAAGTTTATTGCGTTATTTACTCATCTGATGGCTTTGAGTCATCCGATGAGTTTTGTTTTGCAAAATACAATTAAATTTATTGGTTTAGAAAAAAATGGTTGTTTTTTGCAACTATCTATCTATCATGCTCCTCCCCATTTGGGGAGGCTGGGAGGGGTTGTTGGGGAGACTTTGTTTCCCTAAGTTCGCAGAGTTTCTTTGCGTCCTCTGCGTAAACTCTTTGCGTTCTTTGCGGTTGAAAAGTTAGAAATTAGAATTAACAATTACGAATGGACGCTTCGAGTACTTCGAATACTTCGACAAACTCAATAACCGAAGCTACTATAACGTAATAAAAACAATAACCGACTGAAAATCAAACAATTTCAAACTCCCTCCCCACTTATTCGTAAAGCTGTTTAAATTTTATATTAAGGTACTCATGCTTTACGCTTCGCTCCAAGTGGGGAGGGCTGGGGTGGGGTAGATAAGTGAACAACGCAATTAACTTGCAATGCCTTGAAAATCACTTCCTCCCTCTTGGGGGCGGGAAAGGGATGGGGTAATGGAGGGCAGGGAGACATTCGATAAGTGAACAAGACAGCAAGTTTTTTATTAAAAATCACAATAATTTTAGAAAAACAGCATTATAGATAAGGCATGGAAAAGGATATTTCTATGAACGGGAATATCCTTTTTTTTAATTTTTAGAGAAGGCAGCTTGTATGGATTTATTACGGAAAATAAATAAATTAAGAAAAATAAGTAAGCAAATACGACTAAAAATAGGACTTGATTCTTTTGTCTTGGCACTTATTGGGGTAATAGTGTTGGCTTATTTTGAGTATTCTCCCGGCATATATGAAGGAAAATTCACTCTTCATGATGTTGGGGATTACGGCATTATGTTGATTTTCTTTTTTTATGGATTAAAATTAAATCCTAAACAATTAAAAAAAGACCTTTCTAATTGGAAATTACATCTTGTTATTCAGATAGCTACATTTATACTTTTTCCTTTAATAGTACTACTATTCATGGGACTGTTTGGAAATTACGGAAATAAATTATTTTGGATAGGGATTTTTTATTTAGCGGCTTTGCCTTCTACGGTTTCTTCATCGGTGGTAATGGTTTCCATTGCAAGAGGAAATGTTCCGTCGGCAATATTTAATGCTTCTGTATCGAGTTTATTGGGAGTTTTTATTACTCCTATATGGATGGGTATTATTTTAACATCAGGAGGAGGTAGTTATGATGTTACCAATGTTATTATTAAACTATCATTACAAGTATTGCTTCCCGTTACCGTAGGCATTTTGTTGCATTCCAAATTTGGAAAATATGCACATAAACACAGCAACATATTGAAAAAATTTGATCAAAGTGTCATTCTTTTAATTGTTTACTTATCGTTTTGCGAATCCTTTGCTCATAAAATGTTTTCCGGTTATGGCATTACCGAATTGTTTTTGTTAGGATGGGCGATGGTAGTGCTTTTCTTTATTATTTATGGAATTATTACGCTGATTAGCCGTTTTTTACATTTTAACAAAGAAGATTATATTACTGCTGTTTTTTGTGGGTCAAAAAAATCGTTGGTACATGGGACAGTAATGGCGAACATATTATTTTCGGAAATGGTAACGGTAGGTGTAATACTTTTACCCTTAATGATGTTTCATGCTTTGCAACTTGTTATAGCGAGTATGATAGCACAAAAATTCAGTAAAAGAGAAAACATAGGTCATCTCTAAAATTTCATTTTTACTTTTTTAGTATTTTTGCAAAACTTTTTAATTAAATCACAATTTAAAATGAGACACTGGTTTTTTTTCGCGTTCTTCTTGGTTTTTACACATCATCATTTATCGTATACCCAAGGACGCACAACCACTTTGCAAGAAAATAATTTAAGAGGAAAAGTCAAATCAATAGTCGAATACGAATATGCCATGATAGATGCTGAGGGTAATATTGATAAAGAAATGGGAGCATCGGGGAAAGATTATTCTACCTACAATAAAACAGGAAACATTATTGAGTATAAAGTTACTGATTCTAAAGGAATTGTAGGATTAAAAACGATTTATCAATATGAAAATAATTTACGGACAAAAGAAAATACGTACAACTCTAAAAATAAAATTACAGAACGCTGGTCGGCAGTCTATAACGATAAGAAAAAGATAAAAGAAGCTTATCGTGTTTTTGAAGGAAATAATATCGAAAAAGTTTTTTATACTTATGATAATAAAGGAGTTTTATTAGAAGAAAAATGGCTGTTAAACAATGCTGTTTCATTAAAAGTCAGTTATACATATACCGATAACGGTAGAACCGTAGAAAAAAAGACGAGCGATGCTTCCGATAAAGTTGTAGGTGTAGAAATCAGAAAATACAATGATGCAGGAATTTTATTGGAAGAAAGTAAGTTCAATTATAAAGATGCGCTAAAAGGAAAAACTATTTGTATTTATAATGAAAAAGAACAACTTATAGAAGAGCAAACATACGATAGCCTTTTACATTTAGAGGGTAAAATTGTTTTTATTTATGATAAATACGGAAATATCGCTGAAGAAAAATGGTATGACAATAAAAATCAGCGTACTTCTCATATAAAAAACACCTATACCTATGATAAATCGGGCAATTGGATTGAAAAAACAGAATACGATACCGAAGTGCAATTTGGTATCATTTATAAACGTATAATAAATTATTATTAATAATAACAGTTGATTATGAAAGTATTACTTCTTGGTTCGGGCGGGAGAGAACATACGCTTGCATGGAAAATCGCTCAAAGTAGTCTTTGCGAAGAACTCTACATAGCACCCGGCAATGCGGGGACGGCAGAATGCGGTGTTAATCTCAATTTTTCCGATAGCGATGTAGAAAAAATTAAAGAATGTATCATTGAAAAACAAATAGATATACTTGTAGTTGGTCCTGAACAAGCTTTGGTAAACGGAATTTACGACTGTATAAAAAACGATAAAAAAACGGAAAAAACAATAGTTATCGGTCCTTCACAAGCAGGGGCTGTATTAGAAGGGAGTAAAGATTTTGCGAAAGCTTTTATGAGCAAATACAATATTCCTACTGCTGACTATCAATCGTTTGATAAAGAAAACATAGAAGGAGCATTGGAGTATATCCAAACGCTTAAAGCACCTTATGTGCTTAAAGCAGACGGCTTGGCAGCAGGAAAAGGAGTGTTGATATGTCATACAATCGAAGAAGCCAAACACGAAATTAATGCAATGTTATTAAGTGAAAAATTCGGTAAAGCAAGTCGGAAAATTGTGATAGAAGAGTTTTTAAAAGGAATTGAGCTTTCTGTTTTTGTGCTTACCGACGGCAAACATTATCTTGTATTACCTTCAGCCAAAGACTATAAGCGTATAGGAGAAAACGATACCGGTTTGAATACCGGTGGAATGGGAGCTATTTCGCCTCCGCCTTTTGCCGACAAAATTTTTATGAGTAAAGTGGAGCAAAAAATCATTATCCCTACCATAGAAGGATTGAAAAAAGAAAAAATCACCTATAAAGGATTTATTTTTATCGGTTTAATGAAAGTTGACGATGAACCTTATGTGATAGAATACAATGTGAGAATGGGAGATCCGGAGACGGAAGTTGTCGTTCCTCGTATTAATAACGACTTATTGGAATTGTTTTTACATGTTGAAAATCAGACTTTAGACCAAGTAACATTGGCAATTAATCCTCAAGTTGCCGCTACTGTTATGTTGGTTTCCAAAGGTTATCCGGAAGCCTATGAAAAAGGAAAAATCATTTCGAACGTTCAAAACGTTCAAAACAGCTATGTTTTTCATGCAGGGACTAAGTTAAACGATAAAGGCGAGCTTGTTTCTAACGGTGGAAGAGTGCTTGCCGTTACTTCTATGGGTGCAAGTATTCAAGAAGCATTACGTCTTTCTTATCAAAATGCAGATTTAATTGATTTTGAAAATAAACATTATCGTAGAGATATCGGAAAAGATATATTATAATTCTTTGTTCTTTACGGGATTAGCATATATTTTTAAGAAAATGTTTTCCAATTCATCGTATTCGCCTTCAATTTTTTCTAATCCGTTTTTCATGTATTGAATAAAATCGGATTTTTCGCTTGGCGAATAGTGCATAGTATATGTATCTGTGTTGTATAACAAATCATAAGCGATATAATTGGTTTTCCATAAGCGATAATTATCGTATATTCTTTTATCAATAATTTGTGCCAAGCGTATAAATTTATCATTCTTTTGAAGCTGATCGCATTCTTTTAGTTCATCTTCCGTAATTGGTTTTCCAACCACAAAATGAATATTTCCTTTCCATTGTATGATTCCTTGTATAATACTTTGAAAATCTTCGTCTTCTTTTTTCTCATATTTTTGATACATAGACACATATAGTTCTGCTACTTTTAAGAAAACACAAGGTTCGTATTCGTAAGAGATGATGAGAGGCGTAATGTTTAATTCTAACAAGTTGGGAACAAATCGTTTATTGCTACTTAATGTGAACATTTTTAAAACCGCCATTTCAGTTGTATCATTTCCGTCTTTGGTTCTGCCGTTGCGTTGTGCTATCCATGTTGATTGTTTTTTTTCAGTAATGGCATAACGCATATAGGTTGATACATGCACCGAATTTCGATAAAAATCTCTGATATTGCCGCCTCTTATTATTTTAAACATTTTATTCATTTTGCCAATGTCAATTGCTAATTGACTTGACATGAGGTTGCTTCCAAAAGTAATTTCAGAAGTGTCTAAATGATGGTCTGTTAATAAAATTTGCAAAATAGCGGAGTCTAATAAAATGTCTCTATGATTACCAATCAACATTGCTTTTTTTTCATCGTTAAGATTTTCAAAGCCACTGTATGTTAATCCCGATGAGGTCTTATTGATAATAGCCCAAATAATTCGATACATGATTTTTAATTGAAAATCTTTTACAGTTCGAACATCTTTGAGAATTTTCAATAAATTTTCCGCTTCTTTTTTATCAGGAAATAAATAATTAAAGATTAAGGGTAAATAATTGTCTTTTAACAATCTATTTACTGCTGCCGGAATTTCATTATCGTTATAGGGTCTTGTGTCTTCAAAAATGGAAGTATCCATAGAGCCTTTCTTTTTTTAAGGTTAATTTTTATTTGCGTTTGTCAATAAATTTAATAGGTTTTCGATTAATTTCGGGAAGTTGTATTTTTTTTATCGTTTCGATGGCTTCGATTTTTATGTGAGGCGTAACCCTTATCTTTGCTCGAAATCGATTTTGTAAAACACTTATTATTTGTTCATTATATTCTTTAACACCTATTTTTACCGTAACATCGTCCATTCCTACTTCGTTGGTAGTAACTTCTACTAAATAGTTTTCGATAAAATCAATATTGTCTAATATATCAAAAATAGCTGCTGGGTAAAGCGTTGTTCCTTTTAGTTTAATCATTTGATTTTTACGACCTATAATTGGGCTGATACGCATCGAAGTTCTACCGCAAGAACAAGGTTCGTAATGGAAGCGGCAAATATCGCCTGTTTTGAATCGAATCAAAGGCATTCCTTCTACGCCTAAGGTTGTGATAACCAATTCGCCGTATTCTCCTTCTTTGACAATATTTCCGTTTTCGTCTATTAATTCACAAATAATCAGTTCAGGATGATGGTGTCCTCCTTTTCCTGCATCGCACTCACAAAAAGAAGTACTCATTTCGGTTGAGGCATAGGTAGAATACAGTTGAATGTCCCATTTTTCTTTTATTTTTTTCCCTAAAAGATTAAGAGAAAAATCGTCATTGCGGAGGTTTTCTCCTATACAAATTGCTTTTTTTACACTTGATTTCTTATAATCAATATGATGTTCTTTTGCATATTGAATGATTTTTAAAATAAATGAAGGGACGCAAATAATCGTATCGGGATTAATACGCTGAATCGTATCCCATTGCAATTCGGGAATGCCGTTTCCTACTCGTATTACGCTGGCTTTCATTGCTCTGATACCTAAAACATAAGCAAATCCTGCCATAAAACGTTTGTCTAAGGTTGTCATTAATTGATAAATATTTCCGGGTTTTCCTCCTGCACAAGTAAACGAAATGGCTTCGTTGTAGCCTAATCTGTCTAAATCTTTATCGGTCATGGCAAAAGTGGTCGGTGTGCTTAGTGTTCCCGAAGTTGTAATATAATCAACTATCTTTGAGGGTTCTACACAAATGAAATCTTTATTATACCGTTGTAGATTTTCTTTAGTAGTAAAAGGAATATGTTGTAAATCCTCTATTTTTTTTATTTTTGTACTATCTATTTTTTCTTTTTTAAACAGCGATTGATAATAGTTAGAATTGGCATTGGTATATGCCAAAACTTCTTGTAATTTCTTTTCTTGAAAGTTTTTAATAGTTGCTAATGATTGATATTCTATTTCTGGATTAAAGTTCATGTGTTTTTTTATTTTAAAAATCCGGTTTCAATAAGCCATTCTTTGAATAATATATTCCATTTTCCGGCTTCTCCTCCTTTTTTTTCATTCATTCCAAATCCGTGTCCTCCGGTTTTATAAAGCTGAAAATGGTGTTTGATGTTTTTTTCTAATAAAGCTCTCTTTAAAGCAAGACTGTTTTTGTAATTAACAATAAAATCGTCTTTAGTTGCAATTAAAAAAACAGGAGGCATATCGTAGGGAATTTGTAATTCTAAAGAAAATCGGTCAATGTCGTTTTTTGTGAATTTTCTTCCTAATAAATTTGTTCGAGAGCGTAAATGAGCCAAGCTATCTTGCATGCTTATAACAGGATATACGGCAACAATAAAATCGGGCTTTAAGCTGTGTGTATTGTTAATTCCTAAAGGTTTTAAAAAATCCTCTTTGTGAAATGCTCCTCCCATTGTTGCAAGGTGCCCTCCTGCCGAAAAACCCATGAGTCCAAGAGTTTCAATCGAAAAACTGTCTTTATTATTTTTTACATATTGTATGGCTCTTTGTAAATCTTGTATCATGGCGGGATGATGGTATCTATTAAATGCCACTCTATAGCGTAGAACAAAAGCGGTAATTCCTTGAGAATTGAGCCATTTTGCCACATCAAATCCTTCGTGTGATAATGCCAAATGATGATAACTTCCTCCCGGACATATAATTACTCCGACGCGAGTAGCAATTGAATCGGGAGCCGGAAATACATATAATCGTGTTGATTCGCCTTCCATTCCTTCCACTTCTTTCCACAAATGGATAGGCTTGGATTGAGTATATCCTATATCAATGAAAAAAAATAATAGAATAAAATTTAATATTCGCTTCATAAGTTTGATTTACAATAAGTTATTGCCAATTATTTCCTTTATTTCTTTTGTTGTTAATTGTTGGTAAGTCGGATTGGTAAATTGATTATTTTCGATATCGAAAATAACTTGAAAAAATTCCTCATCATAAAAAGAGAGTTTGGAATTAGTATCCGGATTACATTCTATATAAGTGATTTCTTGAGGTAAAAGGTTTTTAGCTTTGCAAATTTGCATTGCTAAAGAAGGTCCGTTATAAGTGATGGATGTGCCGGGATTATCTTGGTAGAGTTCCGTAACAATCACCACTTTTTTGTTTTTATGGGTAATGATTTTTAATCCACATTTTGAAGGGACATCCCATTGTCCTAAAAAATCGAATATTTCATCATAATATTTATCTGATACTTTCATAAAAAAAATTAAAATTAATTAGAAATTTTTCTCGTAACTTTTTTTCCAAAACTTTTTCCTATCAAACTTCTATCTCTTGGGCGATAGGTGCCGTCTTCCATTTCGCGTAACATAACTTTAGCGAAAAGCTTAAACATTTTTTCTTCTTGACTTTCATCTTGATAAAATGCTTTCCATGCGTATTCATAAAGTTCTTGTAGTCGTTGAGGAGTCATGTGTTTAGGTTGATAAACGACTTGTCCGGCATTATAATGATTCCAATCAAAATCGAAAATTCTACCTTGACGCAGTAAATCATCATAAGCTTTTGTATGAGGAAATGGAGTTAAAATCGTGAATTCGGCTAAGTCTAAATCTATTTCTAATAAGAAATCTATTAATTTCAAAATATCATCTTCTGTTTGATTATCAAGTCCGAGTAAAATTGTCCCTTCTACACCTATCCCATAATCATGGTAGCGTTTGATGCGTTCTTTGATGTAATCGGAAGTGTCGTAAACAGCTTGATATACATACCATCCTCCTGCTTGAGCTGCTAAATCCAATACTTTGGGATTGTCTTCGATGGTATGGCTAATCCATTTTTTCTTCAAAGGAATCATTTCTCTAAAAAGATCCATTTCCCATTGTGTATCTTGTGCCAATGAGTTGTCGACTATGAATAGACGATTGTTGTCGATTGCACTTAATTCTTCGATGGCTTTATCAATAGGACGAGGGCGAAACTTCCTTCCCCCAAGATAAGAAACCGCACAAGGATAACAACTAAATCGACAACCGCGCGAAGCATGAAACAAATCGACCATTTGCACACCTTTATGATTGTATAAATGTTTTTTGTATAAATCTCTACGGGCTGTTCCTACTAAATTAATATCGGGAAGATTACCCATGAAATTATAGATTTTTTTTAATTTTTTGGCTTTAAAATCATTAAAAACTTCTTCCATTCTTCCTTCCGATTCTCCTAAAAAAACACTGTCGGCATGTTCTATTGTTTCTTCGGCATGCAACATGGTAGAAATTCCTCCGAAAATTACTTTTTTACCTTGTTTACGAAAACAATCGGCAATTTCCCAACCACGTTTTACTTGTGTACTCAACATCATTGATATGCTAACTATATCGCAATCTTCGTTGAAATCAATTTCTTCTACATTTTCATCTGTAAAAGAAACATCCACATAATCGGGTAAAGAGGCGGCAAAAACAACCGGTCCATGAGGTGGTAAATTAAAAGTGGTTTGCCCCGGCAATTTCTTCCACTTAGGATAGATTAATTTTAATTTTACTTTTTCCATAAATTACCTTTGTCTTCTTATTATTTTTGGATTTATGCAAAAGTATAAAAAAAATCATTTTATATCCTGATTTTTTAACACTTATTTTTATGGATGCTGATTTATTTTATTAATTAAATAATTCATATCACCAATAAGTACCGATGTAGTTAAAATAGCATTTAACGGAACTCCTAAAATCCCGTGTAAATTAATGTTTTGTCCTGTTAGAAATAAATTGGTTATTTTTGTATGAGGAAAAATACGTGTTTTTATTAGATTATCGCAATTTTTTTGAAAACCATATAATCCTCCGTTTTTTGTTCGCAAATAATCGCGTATGCTAAGCGGAGAAGCACTGTAAACATTTTCTATGCTGTCGTTAAAATTAGGAAAAACTTCATTAACCAAGTTTAAAAGTTTTGTTTCTATTTGATTTTTAAAGACTTTGTAGTTATCCCCTCGTTTTTCTATATACGTGTTTTCCCATTGACTGAAGTCGTCGTATCTCATGATGCAGGTTATGATTCCTCTTTCGGCATACTGCTCATTTTCTGATGTAGGTAAGGTCATTAATACAAATCCCGGCGGATAATCATCCAAATTGTAATTGATAGCATCCCAGATTAAATCTCGATTTTTATAATAAAAATAGTTGTAATTCAGATAAGGAAATGTATTGGGTTTAAAATGTACATAAAGAATAAAAGCCGAATACGAAATTTCGAGATTTTGCAAGCGTGTTCTGTATGCTTTTTGAATTTTATTAGGGTCAATTAAATCCATTAACAATGCAGGATGTATATTGGCAATATAATTATCGGCATAAAATTCTCTATTGTCTTTGGCTATTATTTTGGTGATTTTTTTATTTTCAATTTCAATTTTAGTAATTTCCGTGTTTAAAATAATTTTTCCTCCATGCGATTGTATCATATCTGCCATTGCATCTGCAACATGTTGTCCTCCTCCGATAAAACGTGCCGCTCCTTCTATATAAAATTTTGTGATAATTGCATGAATGTAAATAGGGCTATTGTCTTTACTACCTCCGTACAATGTATTGTTCCATGCAAGAACATGTTGTAATTGTTCGTCTTTGATAAATTTTTTGATAAATGAATTTACAGAGATAAGAAATTCTTCATTCGTATACCAATCGGTTGAATCAATTCTTAAATTTAATAATGGAATACTATTGCATATTTCATAAATAGCATTTACATAGCGTTGAATAGCGTGTGCCTCATGTGGAAATTGTTCGGACAATAGTTGAATAAAATTGTCTTTTCCTATGCCCATTTTTACTTTTAAGTTTTCAGAGCCTATATGTAATAAATCAAAACAATCATTATCAAGAGGTTTTATTTTTATTTTATCGAATAAACCTAAATAAGAAAATATTTTTTTTAAAACACCCGTATCTTCAAAGCCGCTTATATAATGTATGCCCGACTCAAAATAAATTCCTTTGCGTTTAAAACAATGTAATCCTCCTCCGATTCTATCATGTTGTTCTATAATAGTTGGTCGGTAGCCTTCTTTGCACAATAAACATGCTGTCATTAATCCGCCGATACCGCCACCTATAATAATTATATCTTTTTGCATAAAAATATTTTTTACAAAAGTAACACTTATTATTTGTTTTAATATAAAATTAATGAAGTTTTTTTTACTTATGTTTCTAATAATAAAAAATTCATATACTTTTGTAAACAAATTTTAACAAAATATTTAAAAAAGGGAAAAATATGAAGGATGTTGATTTAAAAGAATTTACAAATATCGTTTTTAACAATAAACCTTTAGAAATTCAAGCGAGCGATAGAAAAAGGGTTGAAGAAAGTTATCAATTTTTAAAAAGTTTTTCTTTTGACAAGATTATTTATGGAATCAATACCGGTTTTGGTCCCATGGCTCAGTATAGGATTAATGATGAGGATTTAAAGTCGTTGCAATACAACATTATTCGTAGTCATTCGTCGGGAGCAGGCAATGCTCTTCCGGAAATTTATGTGAAAGCGGCTATGCTTTGTCGGTATCAAACTTTTATAAAAGGAAAATCGGGAGTACATATTGATACGGTAACATTATTACAATCTTTTATTAACAAAGGCATTTATCCTTATATTCCCGAACATGGCGGAGTAGGTGCCAGTGGTGATTTGGTACAGTTGGCACATTTGGCACTTGCACTTATTGGTGAAGGAGAAGTTTTTTATAAAGGACAAAAACGTCCTACGGCAGAAGTGTTAAAAAAGGAAAATTTGCAAGCACTACAAGCTTTTATTCGTGAAGGATTGGCTCTCACGAATGGTACTTCCGTTATGACAGGAATAGGACTTATAAACTTGATTTATGCTAAAAAACTATTGTCGTACGCTCTCATCGCCTCTGTGATGATAAACGAAATTGTAGCTTCTTACGATGATTTTATGTCAGAAACGCTCAATAATTTAAAATTGCACAGCGGACAGCAAAAAGTAGCAGCAATCATGCGAAAATTATCGAACAAAAGTAAGTGTTTACGACAACGACAAAAAGAAATATATCGGAAAAATGACGAAAAAATATTTTCGCATAAAATACAACCTTATTATTCATTGCGCTGTGTTCCGCAAATATTAGGACCTATTTGGGATACAATTGAAAATGCCGAAAAAGTACTTATCAACGAATTTAATTCTGTTGACGATAATCCAATTGTTGATAAAGAAACGGCATCGGTTTACCATGGCGGTAACTTTCATGGCGATTATGTTTCATTTGAGATGGATAAATTGAAAATAGCCATTACAAAATTGACAATGTTGGTTGAGCGTCAAATGAATTATCTATTTCATGATAAAATTAATGGGATATTGCCTCCTTTTGTCAACTTAGGCAAATTGGGTTTGCAATACGGTTTGCAAGGAACACAATTTACGGCTACTTCTACAACGGCTGAATGTCAAACCTTATCATCGCCTATGTATTTGCATAGCATTCCAAACAACAATGATAATCAAGATATTGTAAGTATGGGAACCAATGCTGCATTGATTACAAAACATGTCATCGAAAATTCATTTCAAGTGTTATCCATCCATTTTATGGCATTGGTGCAAGCGATAGATTATCTGAAGATTGAAGGAAAAATAGCACCTCATTCACACGAAATGTATCAATCAATCAGATCATTAATTCCTGTTTTTATAGAAGACATGCCCAAATATAAGAATATTGAAGTTATCGGCGAATTTTTAAAATCGCATGAAATTAAAATGTAATTAATCATGAAATACGCATTAGTAACAGGAGGATCAAGAGGAATAGGCAGGGCTATTTGTCTGCAATTAGCAGAAGCCGGCTATCCGATAATCATCAATTACGTATCGAATAAAGATGCAGCATTAAAAACCAAGCAAATGATAGAAGAAAAAGGAGGTACCGCCGAATTGCTTCCTTTTGATGTTGCCGATGGCAAGGCTGTTGATGATGCTATTATGTCTTGGAGCGAAGCACATCCCGACGATTATATTGCACTATTGATAAACAATGCGGGCATACGCATGGATACAATGATGGTATTCATGCAAAACGAGCAATGGAATGATGTAATTAATACCAATTTAAATGGATTTTTTTATATTACTCGCAGATTGTTAAAAGATATGCTGACAAAACGTTTTGGAAGAATTATCAACATAGTGTCGCTATCGGGAATTAAAGGACTTCCCGGTCAAACCAATTATTCGGCAGCTAAAGCAGCTATTATTGGAGCAACAAAAGCATTAGCCCAAGAAGTGGGAGCTCGAAAAGTTACCGTTAATGCAGTTGCCCCCGGTTTTATTACTACCGATATGACAAAAGATTTGGATGAAGCCGATCTTAAATCATTGATTCCTATGGGACGTTTTGGAAAACCGGAAGAAGTAGCCGCATTAGTCGGCTTTTTAGCTTCTGAAGAAGCGGCTTATATTACGGGAGAAGTCATCTCTATAAATGGAGGATTATATACATAAACTATTTTTATTTAAAATGATAGAAAGATGAAAAGAGTTGTTATTACAGGCATGGGAATTTATTCTTGTATAGGAAAAAATTTAGACGAAGTTGCCAAATCGTTATACGAAGGAAAATCGGGAATAGGAATTGACCCTTTGCGTATTGAATACGGCTATCGTTCCCCTTTGACAGGAATAGTCGAGCGTCCGGTGTTGAAAGGAATATTAGACAGACGCACACGTGTATGCTTAGCCGAAGAAGCAGAATATGCTTATATGGCGACGGTAGAAGCTCTTAAAAATGCAGGTGTTGATTTAGATTATTTAGAAAACAACGAAGTAGGCATTTTTTATGGGAATGATTCTTCCGCTCAAGCAGTCATTGAAGCACACGCTATTGTCATGGAGAAAAAAGACACCACCCTCATGGGGTCGGGAGCAATTTTTCAGTCAATGAATTCGACTATTACAATGAATCTTTCTACCATATTCAAGTTAAAAGGAATTAATATGACCATTAGTGCAGCTTGTGCCAGCGGGTCTCATTCGATAGGATTAGGGACACTTTTTATTCGTAATGGATTGCAAGATATGGTAATTTGTGGTGGTGGACAAGAAGTGAATTATTTATCAATGGGAAGTTTTGATGGCTTGAGTGTTTTCTCAATGAATACCGATGAACCGTCCAAAGCTTCGCGTCCCTTTGATGCCAATCGCGACGGATTAGTGCCAAGCGGAGGAGCTGCCACCTTGATTTTAGAAGAATATGAACATGCCGTTAAAAGAGGAGCACCTATTTTAGCCGAAATTATCGGATATGGATTTTCGTCAAATGGAAGCAATATATCGCAACCCAGCGATATAGGGTCAATGATAGCTATGGAAAAAGCATTGAAAGAAGCGGCACTTTCATCCAAAGATATAGACTATATTAATGCACATGCCACATCAACACCTCAAGGTGATAGCTTTGAAGCAATGGCAATTGATAAGTTGTTTAGTCCACATAAACCTCCGGTAAGTTCAACAAAATCAATGACAGGACACGAATGTTGGATGGCAGGAGCAAGCGAAATCGTTTATTCTATGTTGATGATGCAGAACGATTTTATTGCCCCTAATATTAATTTTGAAAATCCCGACGAATTTTCAAAAAACATTAATATTATTAATAAAACGACACCTAAAAAAATTGATGTCTTTTTATCTAATTCTTTCGGATTTGGAGGAACAAATAGTGCTTTAATTGTAAAGAAATGTAAATGATTACATTGATAATTAGATTTCTATTTTTTATTTTCTAATTTTATTCAAAAACTTTTTGTTATTCTTCTATTTATTTGCTAAAATTATGTATTTTTGCAACTTTCCAATATGTTATTATAAATAAAGCGATAATGAAAAGAGAAGAAATTATTTCCATTATTAATGATTTTTTAATAAACGAAATAGAGATAGAAGAAGAATTAATCAATGATGATGCGTTATTAAAACAAGATTTAGATATAGATAGTCTTGATTTTGTGGATATTGTTGTCATCGTTGAACGTAATTTCGGCTTTAAAATTAAAGCGGAAGAAATGGGCAATATTAAAACTTTATCTGAATTTTACGACTATATCGAAAGCAAAGTTAATCAGCAATAAACAATGCAACCTCAAAAAAAAGAATGGGAAGGAACTACACAAGGCGGTCGTTATGGACAAGGTTTTTTATATTGGATTTTAGCCGTTGTTAAGGTTTCATTTTTATATCCTATTTTGTTTGGTGTTATTCCTTTTTATTTAATTTTTGGGCGTAAAAGCTATAAGGCGATTTTTTCTTATTTTCGCCGTCAACATCATCTTTCCCGATGGAAGGCATTTTGGTCGACATACCGTAATCATTTGATTTTTGGAAAGGTAGTCTTAGATAAATTTGCATTACTTGCAGGCAATCATCAACAATTTTCAGTTGATGTAGAAAATAATGATTATTTTAATGCACTTGCAGAAAGCAATAAAGGATTTTTTATTGTCAGCGCACATGTGGGAAATTTTGAATTAATAGTGCATTGTTTTCAACAAAACAAAAAAAAAATCAATGGAATTATATTTGGAGGAGAAAGTGAAAATCTTCAGAAAAGACGTGTAAAAGTCTTGCAAAACTTTAATGTAAATCTTATTCCTGTTAGTACTGACATGTCGCATTTGTTTGCAATTAAGAAAGCTATCGAAGAGGGTGAAATTGTAAGCATTCCTTGCGATAGGCTATGGGGAAGTACAAAAAAATATACAGCCAATTTTTTAAATGGCGAAGCTCATTTTCCTATTGGGACATTTCGTTTTGCAGCTCAATTAGAAGCACCTGTGCTCACAATGTTTGTGATGAAAGAAAAAGGCTTGCATTATCGAGCTTATTTAAAGTCTTTAGAACCACTTCAAAACGAAAAATCATCACAAAAACAAGCCGAACATTTAGCAAAACAATACATTGCTTTATTGGAAAATATAGTGCGTAAATATCCCGAACAATGGTTCAACTATTATGATTTTTGGAAATAAAATATTTACTATATAATTGATAAATATGAAATTAAAAAGTCCACAAAAAGAAATATACGGCAAAGAACGATTTACAGCTTTAGAGGCGCAACGTTTGGCACAAGAAATAGTTTTCGGACCTATCGTTTTTCAAGTCTCGCGTTTAATGGTTAAATTTGGAATTTTTCAATTACTCAATGACCATAAAAATGGGCTAACATTGGAAGAAATAAGTCGAAAAACCGCTATAAGCCTCTATGGAACACAAGTATTATTGGAGTCATCGCTTACGATAGGTACTGTTTTACTCAAAGACGGTAAATTCTTTTTGGCAAAAGCCGGTTGGTTTCTTATTAACGATGAAATGGCAAAAGTAAACATGGATTTTAATCATGATGTGAATTATTTGGGAATGTTTGATTTAGAAACTGCTATTCTCGAAGGGAAGCCCGAAGGTTTGAAAGTTTTTGGCAATTGGAAAACCATTTACGAGGGACTTTCTCAACTTCCGTCGCAAGTACAAAAAAGCTGGTTTGGATTTGATCACTTCTACTCTGACTGTTCGTTTCAGCAAGCATTGGAAATTATATTTAAACGACAAGTCGCAACTTTATTGGATGTGGGAGGCAATACCGGACGTTTTGCTGTGAAGTGCGTAGAATATGATAAAAATGTGAATGTTACCATTATGGACTTACCGCAACAATTGGAGATGATGCGACAACAAATAAGCAATAAATTCGGTGCGGAACGCATTCACGGACATGGTGCCAATCTGTTGGACGAAAATGTTCCTTTTCCAAAAGGTTTTGATGTAATATGGATGAGTCAGTTTTTGGATTGTTTTTCTGAAAAAGAAGTAACGAGTATTTTAGGTCGTGCGAAAGAGGCTATGCAAACCGATAGCCGATTGTATATTATGGAAACGTTTTGGGATCGTCAACGTTTTGAAACGGCATCTTATTGCTTGACTCAAATCAGTTTGTATTTTACAGCGATGGCGAACGGCAACAGTAAAATGTATTATGCAGCCGATATGGAACGCTGTGTAAACGAAGCCGGATTATCCGTAGAAACTATCCACGACGGTTTGGGATTAGGACATAGCATTATGGTGTGTAAAACAAAATAGTCTTTTATAAGTGAACAAGGCAATCAACGTGTAATGCATTGTAAAACAATTTTAGGATATGACATTAGTAACAAAATGCTAAATAAAAATTTCAATTTTTACAAATGCAAGAAAGGAGATAGAAAAAAAATGTACTTTTGTAACGTTAAAAAAAACTGTCCTAATAGAGGGGGACACTTTAAATCTCGTAAAAATCGGAAATAATGAAAAGGATATTATTATTTATATCATTTATATCATTGTCTTTAGATATTTTTGGTCAGAGCAAATTTGATTCTTTGGTAAAAGATACTATAATACTTGAAAATAGAGAAATGATAATCGAAATTCCATATATTTCAACTGTTTACAAAGAAAAGGACTCATATGAAGAGGGGTGGTTTATTTATTATCCATTTATTGATACTTCTTTGTTATTTATTCATTATGGTGCATTAGTTAAAAGACCTTTCTATAGAGAATTTCAATTTTATGAATTAAAAGAAAAGATTGAAAGAGACAGTATCATTTCATATCAAGGATTTTGTAATAATAATTACTTTAGGGAGGATTATTATAAGCAATATGGAATAAGTATAGTCTGTAAGAATATTCCGGAAAATTATATTTCCCTTTTTAATTTTATCATGGATAATTTTCAAGTATATATCAAGAAATAGGGTACTGTAGGTAGTGTACCATCTTATGCTTTTTAATTTTCTTAAATTTATTATAAAAAAGAGAAAGAAAATAAATAAAAGTATACCTTTGCAAAAAAATGATGAACGTATGAAATTGTTCTAATTAAACCACCTTATTATGATAGGCAAAAAAATAATATTCGGTTTATGTTTATTTTGCATGTTTTTATGTTTTTCCCATTGCAATATAAACAAAGATGATGCATCTGATTCTAATCCTTATATGGAAACTATCATAATTAGCTATAAGATTCCCAAAGAAGATATGATATGGGTTAATTTAAAACAATATGAAGTAAAAAAAGAGTTTTATCCTATTCTTGATTCTATAATAAATCTTTTTACAGAATGTTATGGAGATGTAAAAAACAGATATGGTTTTTGGTTTAGAAGTTATGAAAAAGATGAAAATGTGGAAATAAGTATTTACGCTATTGAAAAGCAACGATTCAAATATTCTCTTTGTACAGCTTTATTTTATTACAAGCAATATCAATTTGGGTATAGCGGTATTTTTCTTGATTCTTATTTTGAAGATACAGGCAAAATCATTCAATATCATACAATAAAACGAGAAGCAATTATTTATCATCCTAAAAATGACACTTCTTCTTCTTATTGGTATTTCATTTATTATGGAAACAACATTATAAAACCTAGTTCTTTTTTCCATCGTGAAGAATTTTGGTATGATGATACTATCCGGTAGTGTACCATGCTTTAAAAACCAAAACATCAAAAAATGATAAAAATAACTTTAACAAAATGAAAATAAGAATTTTAATTATAACAATAGGTCTTTTTCCCATTATTTCTTGTAATAATCATTGTGTAATAGATAAGGAATTTAAGGACGTTTATTTTAGAATGTTAGATACTATTACGTCTTATGGCAAGCAATTTGATACAGATGAAGCAGTTTTTTTTGAAGAAGAAAAATGTGGTATTTTCTTAGAATGTGTAGATTACCTTATATATTTAACTGATCATGAATTTCGTTTTATCGTTATTGAAAGTCATGCAATATATGAAAAACAATCAGATTTAAAAGCCGATATTAAAGATTTAAAAAAGTGGTATAATACAAATAAATGTGGAATGACAATAAAAAAAGCGGATAGTTTAGTAAAAGCAGAAAATGAAAGATTTTCGACGAAGATTCCACCACCTAAAATGCCTTTGCAACCAAGACCTAAAGTCAAAAAAACCGTAAAACAATGAGACTTCACCTATTAATTTTTTTTATAACAGCTTTCTTTATGCTGAATAGTGAAACAGTTGATTTAAAAGGAGATTTTCTTTTAGGATTTGATGAATATGTATTACTTTCTCATTCTGAAGACTATACAGGTGATTTTCCTTCCTATGACATACTTATTGTCAATACTAATAAAAACGAAATTGATACATTTCTTGCAAATGTCTTTTATTATGATTTTGAAAAAGTAAATAACGCTCTGTTTTTTTACACAGACGGATATTCAATTTGGTCATTTAATACTCAAACAATGACAAAAACTTTGTTGTATTCAAATAAAAATCAGGATGATTATATTTGCGATATTACATTGATAAATAATGAAATATATTTTTTTCAAACATCTTTTAGTATAGAAGGAAATAAAATGTTGCTTTATCATCTGAATGCTAAAGCAAATCAACTAATATCAACTTTTGAATTTAGTGAATATGAAGTTCCGGCATTAGTTTCTTATACAATAAATAATAATGCTTTTTTTACTGTTGGTCAGAGTTTGTATCGGTTTAATATTCCAAACGATATTATAATGATTGAGGATAAAGTATATGAATTGTATATAAACGGCAATAATATTCTTTATGGATTTTATACTCAGCAAAATGAATATCAATATAAAAATTTAAATGTCAAAACAAAAGAAGTTGAAAAGTTTGAATTTCCACCATCCTTTAAAAAGTATAATTGGCGAGATTCAAAATTACGATGTTTGAACAAGCGTGTCTATTTTTTTGACAATGGTAGAATAAGCAGTTTAAACGAAAGTAATCAATGGGAAGAAATATCATCTATCCCACTGTTTGAGAACGATTGTTATAAATTGTGGTTAAATCATTTGGGAGAAATTAAACTAATTAGTCGCTCAAGATAATGCACCATCTTATATTTTAAAACTAAAACCACTTAATATCTAAACACATAAACTTATTTTTATTTTGAAAACAACAATTATACACTTTTTGAGATACTACCGATTTAACCGCAAAGAACGCAAAAAAACTCTGCGACCTTTGGGAACTCTGCGGTAAAAAAATAAAAATGTGGTAAATATTTATTTTTTATTGATTGAAACAAATAAATGTATACTTTTGCAATGTTAAAAAAAACTGTCCTACTATAGGGGGACACTTAATATGTCTAATCAAGGTACATCAAAATTTACAACATGGGGGCAATAGTTATTCGAAATATCGTTTTCATCATTTTGATATCTTTCACTTTTGTGTCTTGTTCTGTTTTGCAAAATGGATATACAAATGAGTATGGTGAATATGTGCCAAAGATACCAAGATTTAAGTTAAAGGATAAACAAGGTGTTTTTCCTGAATTACTTGATACTACAAATATTTACAGAATGATTGAAATGTATAATGATGGGAATTTGGTATATCCCAAAAATAACTTTTCTACTGAAGAAAGATATTCTTTTATATTTGAAATGAATCAGGCAATTAGATATTTAAAATTTTACCCTAATGGTAGATGTTTAATGTTTTCAATTCCTATTAAAGATGCTTTTGGTATGCCTAACTCATTAAAAGAAACGGACTTAAACCCTAACAATCAGCATTGTAGTAAAAATTATTACTATTCACCTAACGGTAAAGATATTCAAATGGAGAGTTTTGTATATGGAGATGGTCAGGGACATTATGTTATTTCACATTACACTCTTGATAATTCAGGCGATACCTTGATAATGCAAGGTAAATATTTGAAAATTATATACAAAAAAGAAACAATTCCTACAAATTGGAATAGGTATAAAATTGACTGGTAGTAAATAAAGCCCGAACAAAATAATGCTTCGGTAATGCTACAAATCAATAGTTATCAAAATAATCGTAAGATTATCACTTAATTTTAATATATAGTCGGTAGTGTACCATATGGAGCTTTTGAAAACGCAAATTTTTAATATTTCGATAGTAAAATGTTTATGTTAATAGTTTTTTTGTAATTTTGTAAATATAATAATTACGCTTTGAACAGATCAATAAACATAACACAACCTAATACCATGCCCCATTTAACAAGCATGGTGTGGGATTATTTAGACCAATTACATAGTGCAAGCAATGGAACATTTACAAGTTATTATAACTACGACTCCGAAGGTAATAGAACTCGAAAAGTTGTTGTAAAAAACAATATTATTGAAACACGATACTATATTAATGGGTATGAATTATATAGAAAAGAGATTAATGGCGTTGTGGATTTTGAACGTAAAACAATAAATATTTCCGATGATGAAAAAGTGTTTGTTCGTGTAGAACAAAAAACCGGTGAAAATCCTATTGTAAGATACCAATACGACAACCATCTCGGAAGTACCTGCTTGGAATTAGACAATACCGGACAAATTATTTCCTACGAAGAATATCACCCCTTTGGCACAACAAGTTATAGAAGTGGACGAAGCCAAACCGAAGTTTCTTTAAAACGCTACAAATACTGTGGTAAAGAACGCGATGAAGAAACAGGATTATATTACTACGGCATGCGTTATTACGCTACTTGGATATGCCGTTTTGTGAGTGTGGATCCGTTAGCACGTGAATTTCCTTGGCAATCTCCTTACTCTGCGTTCAACAATAACCCGATACTTTATATCGATCCTGATGGTAGGGCAGCAATAATGTCTTTAGGTGGTGGTGACCCAATTAGCGACCTATTTAAGCGAGCTGTAAATTATGTGGTTAACCGAGCAAAGCAAGCTGCCTACGATGCTACAATTAGTTTAACCAAGTCTGCTATTGATTATGCTGACAGGAATTACAACCCTGTAACAATTTATGATAACATTACGAATCCTCATAGTGACTTACCTAAGTGGCAAGCAGAGTCCTTAGCCAAATATTCAGATGTTGCGGTCAGTTCAGATGATTTTATCACAAGTATTCGTGGTTTAAGTAAGAATGAAGCAAAGCGACAAGAATCCGGGCGTGGGGCTTTCGGCTCTCAAAGTGGTGGTCCAACTTCACGTTATGTTGTAGACCCTGCAAATTCTGATAGAGTAATAGATATGAGACATTTTCTATCCATCGGAGATATGGGAGAAGCCATAGGGTTAGGTGTTGAAGTTATGCAAAGCACTAGAGATAGATGGCGACCAAGTGCTTTTGATTTACAAGACTTCTATTCTAACAACTTAGGGCAACAGTTCTACGATTCAAATTTTTATCAGGAATATAAATCAGGAGACGTAGATTTTTCTCAAGCATTGGATAACTTCTTTAAAAATAGATCTGAGCAATGATTATGAGGTATAAAAAGAAATCTCTTTGGTTATTTGGAGCTTTGATTGCAGGGTTCTTATTTATGGTGGTTAAATGTTCGTCATATGAAAATCAGGCTCAGAATAATGTTGAAAACTGCGAGAAAGTAGATATTGATATGTCTATGGAACAAGTTGTTGAAATTATGGGGAAGCCTGACAATGTGAAGACTTACCAAGGGAAGATAAATTATACTGACATGAAAATAACCAAATATTATTATAACGCACCTTCAGGATCTTCAGTAGGTGTAAATATCTTTTTCAATGCTCAGTCGAAGAAAGTAGTGCGAACGGAATGTAAAGACTAATCAAGAATTATAATAAAGCTCTGTTTGGTGGTAGTGTCCCATATGGAGCTTTTTTAAAACACAAATTTTTAATATTTTGATAGCAAAATGTTTATGTTAATAGTTTTTTTGTAATTTTGTAAATATAATAATTACGCTTTGAACAGATCAATAAACATAACACAACCTAATACCATGCCACATTTAACAAGCATGGCTTGGGATTATTTGGACCAATTACAGAGTGCAAGTAATGGGACATTTACTTCTTACTATAACTACGATGCCGAAGGTAATAGAACTCGAAAAGTTGTTGTAAAAAACAATATTATTGAAACACGATACTACATTAATGGGTATGAATTATATAGAAAAGAGATTAATGGCGTTGTGGATTTTGAACGTAAAACAATAAATATTTCCGATGATGAAAAAGTGTTTGTTCGTATTGAGCAAAAAACCGATGAAATTCCTATTGTAAGATACCAATACGACAACCATCTCGGTTTAGCCTGCTTAGAGTTAGACAATACCGGACAAATTATTTCCTACGAAGAATACCACCCCTTTGGCACAACAAGTTATAGAAGTGGACGAAGCCAAACCGAAGTTTCTTTAAAACGCTACAAATACTGTGGTAAAGAACGCGATGAAGAAACCGGATTGTATTACTATGGCATGCGGTATTACGCTCCGTGGTTGTGTAGGTTTGTGAGCGTGGATCCGCTGCAGTTTAAATACCCTTATTACACGCCTTATCAATATGCAGGGAATAAATCAATTACATATATTGATTTGGATGGAGGGGAAGAGAAAGATTCACAGACATATACAGTACAAAGTGGAGATGATCCGACAAAAATTGCACAAAAATTTGGAATTAGTATTTGGGATTTAGCAAAATGGAATCAAGGACATCAAGAAGGAGGAGGTTTTTTTACGGATATAGGAGACGGTAATTATAAGGATTATTGGGTAACAGGAAAAGGAACGTCATGGTCCATAAAGCCGGGAGATGTATTAAACATTGTCGATGGAAAACAATCTACCCATTCAACTAATGTAATTGATGGAAAATTTGAATATAATGGTTCGATGTATCCTATGGGCTATCCACAAGGTGGAGGCATATATTCTGTTGGATTACTTGATCCATTCATAGATATAGCTACAGAGAAAATTTCAGGAGTTCTTCAAAAAATCGGGATTGGAAAAAAAACTTCTGATATAACAGCTGGTATTGCGTTATTAGCGGGTAGCTTACTTTTAGCAAAGAAAGTTCCAAGTTTTAGAAGTAATGTCACTAAAGGGAAAGTCCAATATACTAAGTCCAATTTACAACTTGGACTGCAAATGCATAAAGCTTATAAGATTGATTTACACAATCCTAGCAAGCAAATGTTTAAAGAATTTAGATTGCATAGTGGAAAAAAAATAGATTTTCTTGATGTTCCAAATAAAACGATTTATGAATTAAAACCGTTTAACCCAAGAGCTATGAAAGCTGGAGAAAAACAATTACAAATGTATTTAAAAGAATTACAGTCTCCTGCAATGATTCAAAGGTATCCTGAATTTAAGGGGATTAATTGGAAGACTATTCTAGATACTTATTAATAATATTATAATTATATATTATGGACAGCAAAGAATTTAAAACCGTATTTGATGAAGTTGCAAAAGCTAATAATTTTAAGAAAGCATTTGGTGGATGGTATAAAGAAAATTCTGAATGCATCGCTATACTTGAGTTGCAAAAATCAAATTTTGGAGATTATTATCAATTGAATATTAAAGTATTCATTCATGGGATTTTCGACAAAATATATTTGCTAGATAAGGATTTGATGAAAAGTTCTATGGGACACGTAAATTCTAATGAAACAAAAGAATATAAAAACATTTTAGACTTTGATGAACTAATGGATGATAATGTTAGAATAGACGGTTTGAAAGAATTGTTTCGAAAACACATAGTACCATTCACTGATAAAACTTTGTCAACATCCGGCATAAAGGAACTAGAAGCAAAAGGAGAAATCTATTTATTACCAGCGGTCAAAGAAGAATTATTTAAATAGGAAGTGTAAGGTTATGTATTTTATGGATAAATTGGGTAACATTTTGCAAATGCGTTCAGTAAATCATTGGACAAGAAATTATTATTATGACACAGCTACCAATCGCCTTTTAAAGCATGAAGAACACGGACAAAATGAATATACTTACGATGCACACGGCAATATGCTCACAATGCCACATTTAACAAACATGGTTTGGAGTTATAAAGATGAACTTATAAGTGCAAGCAATGGAACTGTCAATTCATTTTACAATTACGATGCAGAAGGAAATCGCACTCGTAAAGTTGTTGTAAAGCCCGGCAGAATAATTGAAGAAAGATACTATTTAGATGGTTATGAAGTTTATCGACAATATTTAAACAATAATCTTGACCTTGAGCGTAAAACTATTAATGTTTACGATGTAAAATTATTTGATAAAAACAATGATGATAACGAAGATAAAGAAAACAAAGGCTATTCAATTGATAAAAACAAAAAATTTGCTATTATTGACATAAAGACAGTTGAAAATGGCACAACTTTACCAAATCCAAGTACAATTATTCGCTATCAATATGATAATCATTTAGGAAGTGCTTGTTTAGAACTTGACAATACTGCTGCAATAATAAGTTACGAAGAATATCTCCCTTTTGGAACTACAAGCTATCGTAGTGGTAGAAACGAAGTAGATGTATCACTAAAGCGATATAAATATATTGGTAAGGAAAGAGATGAAGAAACAGGATTGTATTATTTTGGAGCGAGATACTATGCGGGGTGGATTGGTAGGTGGATAAGTGTTGACCCGTTGGCAAGCGAAAGAAGCTGGGTAAGCCCATATAGTTATTGCCAGAATAATCCTATGAATAGAATCGATCCGACGGGGGCTTTAGATTGGATTCCGCCAACTGATGGAAGTGGTAACTGGACTGCTGAACCTGGTGATGGTTATTGGAAATTATTTCAACAGGCAGGAATACCTCTTGAAGATGCTAAAAATGCTGTTATTACGGCAAACCAAAACAGAGGACAAACAAGAACAAGTGAAACAATGATTTATCCGGGAGATGTGGTGAATGTTGCCACTCCCCAAAATGAAACAAGTACTACTACCACTACTCCAAATTATCAAATACCATATCCTGCAAGTGGTGCATGTGAGTTGGTTTCAGTTGTGGGTACATTGATAGATGTATTTATCAGAGAACCTATTCAGGGTGGTTTAGAATACTTGGGAATGGGTAAAAATGCAGCTTACTGGACTTCGACAGGTTTAACCATTGTTGGTTCAATAGTTCTTGCTAAAAAAATATCTGGGGGAAAAGGTAACATTAAATATCCGAGAAATGATCCTACAAAAGCACCAAAAGGATTTCAATGGAAAGGAAGACCGGGCTCTACGCCAGGGTCAAAACAAGGAAATTATGTTAATACTAAAACAAATGAAACTTTACGTCCGGACTTGAGCCACCCTGCACCAATTAAACCACACTGGGACTATACAGATCCTTCTGGTACACAATGGAGAATCTTTCAAGATGGGAGCAGAGTAAAAAAATAAAATCACTTAATGAGTTATACAAAAACATGAATAAACCACTATCAGACGACTGGCGAAGACATGGTCAAGAAAAATATTTAAAAGGCGCAAAGCTAATCGCACGAGATTATAATCCATACAAACCCGGTTGGGATCATGACCATTGTGCTTTTTGTGGAGATACATTTTCTATGAATGAAGGAGATATAAAACAAGGATATTCAACAATAGACTCTTACTACTGGATATGTAATCAATGCTATGATGATTTTAAAGACGAATTTGAGTGGCAAATTGAAGATATGAAAGAATAAAATAAGAAAAGCTCCGAAAACGGGTAGTGTCCCATATGGAGCTTTTGAAAATTTTAATTTTGATAGTAAAATGTTATGTTAGTAAATATTTTTGTAATTTTGTAAATATAATAATTACGCTTTGAACAGATCAATAAACATAACACAACCTAATACCATGCCCCATTTAACAAGCATGGTGTGGGATTATTTGGACCAATTACAGAGTGCAAGTAATGGAACTTTTACAAGTTATTATAACTACGATGCCGAAGGTAATAGAACTCGAAAAGTTGTTGTAAAAAACAATATTATTGAAACACGATACTACATTAATGGTTATGAATTATATAGAAAAGAGATTAATGGCGTTGTGGATTTTGAACGTAAAACAATAAATATTTCCGATGATGAAAAAGTGTTTGTTCGTATTGAGCAAAAAACCGGTGAAATTCCTGTTGTAAGATACCAATACGATAATCATTTAGGAAGTGCTTGTTTGGAATTGGACGAATTGGGAGCTATTATTTCATATGAAGAGTATCATCCTTTTGGAACTACTTCTTATCGTAGTGGACGTTCTGAAACAGAAGTTAGTTTAAAACTTTATAAGTATTGTGGTAAGGAAAGAGATGAGGAAACAGGTTTATACTACTATGGTGCAAGGTATTATACAGGGTGGATTGGAAGATGGATTAGTACGGATCCATTAAAGGAGAAATATTTAAATTTGTCGCCGTATAACTACTGTGCAAATAATCCCGTTATGTTTGTGGATCCGGATGGGAGGTGTCTAGTTTTTCCTCAACCATCATTTGGTATTGGTTTATCATATGGTACAGGTGGTTTTAAAGCAAATTTTAATTTCACTATAGATCAAAAAGTTGGAAATTTTACAGGTTCGTATGGTTTAGGAGTAACTTACCATTCAAACTTTTTTTCAACTGGCAAAAGTGGTTTTGAATTTAGAAACTCTTTTATGTTGAATTATGATGATGGGAAAATGGGAGTTAGTTTTGGAACTAATATATGGAGTGGAACAGGAGGAATGAAAGAGTTTGGACAGAGAACAGGTATGTTATCAATCAGAATTGGAGGTTTGAATTTTTCTTACGAGAATGATGGAACGCCTTTTCAATGGTTGGGATTAGGAGATGGGGGCGATAGTTATAGAACAGCTGCAGCGTCAGTTGGTATCGGTGGTTTTTCCCTCAATATGAATTTAGTTACCGGATTAAGAAATAAATCAAGTTTTTCTGATGAGGATGCAAAGGATTTAATAGAAGGTTTTAAAGGTGGTACTCCACAGGGTAGAGGAGCATTTGGAGAAAATTACAAACACGGCTTTGTTATTGAACAAGGTACAAAATATAGATATGGGGGATTAACCTTGAATTATGGGGGGATAAGTGCGGGTGTTAATTCTGAATGGATAAGACACGCTTTCCAAAATGTGTTTGCTCACGGTTTTTTACAGCCACAACGTCAATTTCCAATGCTGAGTAACGATTGGAAACCTGTTATGAATATGTCTAATCAAGGTACATCAAAATTTACAACATGGGGGCAATAGTTATTAGAAATATCGTTTTCATCATTTTGATATCTTTCGCTTTTGTGTCTTGTTCTGTTTTGCAAAATGGATATACAAATGAGTATGGTCAATATGTGCCAAAGATACCAAGATTTAAGTTAAAGGATAAACAAGGTGTTTTTCCTGAATTACTTGATACTACATGCGTTTATAGAATGGTTGAAATGTATCTTAATGGACAAAAAGAGGATTTGAATTTAAACAAAACTAATGAACTATATTTAAAATTTTATTCAAAAGGTAGATATATAAAATTTACTGTTTCGGTAATAGATAACTTTGGTAATTCTAATTCAATCAATCAAAATGATTTAAATCCAGAAAAAGCAATTAAAGGCTATTACTATTCTCCTAACGGTAAAGATATTCAAATAGAGAGTTTTGTATATGGAGATGGTCAGGGACATTATGTTATTTCACATTACACTCTTGATAATTCAGGCGATACCTTGATAATGCAAGGTAAATATTTGAAAATTATATACAAAAAAGAAACAATTCCTACAAATTGGAATAGGTATAAAATTGACTGGTAGTAAATAAAGCCCGAACAAAATAATGCTTCGGTAATGCTACAAATCAATAGTTATCAAAATAATCGTAAGATTATCACTTAATTTTAATATATAGTCGGTAGTGTACCATATGGAGCTTTTGAAAACGCAAATTTTTAATATTTCGATAGTAAAATGTTTATGTTAATAGTTTTTTTGTAATTTTGTAAATATAATAATTACGCTTTGAACAGATCAATAAACATAACACAACCTAATACCATGCCCCATTTAACAAGCATGGTGTGGGATTATTTAGACCAATTACATAGTGCAAGCAATGGAACATTTACAAGTTATTATAACTACGACTCCGAAGGTAATAGAACTCGAAAAGTTGTTGTAAAAAACAATATTATTGAAACACGATACTATATTAATGGGTATGAATTATATAGAAAAGAGATTAATGGCGTTGTGGATTTTGAACGTAAAACAATAAATATTTCCGATGATGAAAAAGTGTTTGTTC